>JACCED010176264.1_pt1 | contig 44382 bp, 46 predicted proteins | sample 7455021 | NCBI WGS metagenome assembly JACCED01 (sample SAMN15323456, study PRJNA562643) | freshwater metagenome | isolation source: river surface water | place: USA:Blue River Watershed | collected 2017-08-19
CCGTCTTCGCCTGACCTAAGGGCCAGCGCGCCTGCAGGAGTGTAGCTCAGCTGGTAGAGCATCGGTCTCCAAAACCGAGGGCCGCGGGTTCGAATCCTGCCACTCCTGCCACCGCCTCTTCCACCAACAAGCTGAGTTGATGTCCGCCGAGTCTCCTGTCGAGCAATCCGCTCTGCGTCGTCCCCGCCCTGGCCAGCTGCTGACTTCGCTGCCCGCTGCACGCGAAGGCCTGCTGCTTGGGCTGGTGCTGGCCGTGCTGGCCTGCCTGCCAGTGCTGTTCGCCACCTATCCGCAGATGGTGGACTATCCCGCCCACCTGGCCCGCTATTACGTGATGCTGGAGCGCGACGGGAACGAGTTGCTGCAGCGCTATTATGACTTCGAATGGAAGTGGACCGGCAATCTCGCGGCGGACTTGCTCATTCAGCCACTGGCGCCGCTATTCGGGCTAGAGGCGGCTGGCCGCATCATCGCCGGGCTGGTGCCATTGCTGACCGCACTGGGCATCCTGGCGGTTGAATGGAGCCTGCGGCGCCGGGTCGGTGTTGCCTCGCTATTGGCGCTCTGCTTTGTTTGGTCGCCCAGCCTGATCCTCGGGTTCCTGAACTTTGGCCTGGCCCAGGCTGCTGCACTGTTCGCCTTTGCCGGCTGGGTGCGATTTGAGGGCAAGGCGTGGCGACCGTTGCTCTTCCTGCCGGTCGGCATCGCGATATGGGTCATGCATGTTTCGGGTTGGGGCATGCTGGGGATCCTGGTCTTCGGTTATGAATGGCACCGCCACAAAGGGCTTGCGGCCTTTCTCGCGCCCTGGCCGCTGTTCCTCCCCTTCCTCTCGCTGATCGCGGGCGATCACCCCGGCAGCCTGCCGAGCTATGGCCCCAATGTCTGGGTCTTCAAGTGGGCGATCTGGAAGCAGGCCATGCGCGATGGCGTGGTGTGGCTCGATCATTGGAGCCTGCTGTTCTTCGCGGCGCTCCTCCTCGGTTCGCTCCTCCTCCGCAAAATCGATGGGCGGCTGGGCTGGGCGGCAGCGATCTTGCTGGCGGGCTCGATTGCGATGCCGCGCCATATCTTCGGTGGCGATCTGGCGGATGCCCGAATGATCTATTCGGGCCTGCTGGTCGCCTCGCGCGCGCTCAGCTGGCAGGCGCCGCGCTGGCTGCTTTGGATTACGCCGGCACTGTTCCTGGTCCGGTTGGGGGTGACAACCGACACTTGGCACCGGGGTTCGGCACGCACCGAGCAGCTGCTTGCCGCGCTTGATCATCTGCCGCGGGGCGCGCGGGTGGCCAACCTGGTGGTCACCAACAGCGGCGTCTGGGGCTATAATGCGCAAGAACACATCGGCGGCTATGCTGTGCTGCGCAAGGATGTCCTGATCAATGCGCACTTTGCCATTCCAGGCGTTCATATGATCAGCACCAGAGAAGGCGGACCGAACTTCCGTGACCCGAGCCAGCGCATGCTGTGGCGCAAGGGACCGATCGACCTGTCCAACTGGGAGCCGGCAAAGGGCATGGACTGGCTGTGGTACGTTGGCCAGCGCGAGCCCGATGCACTGCCGCCCGGCGCGGTAATCGTCTACCGCGCACCCGGCACCCTTGTGGCGCGGCTTGCAAAAGTTCCGGGTGATAGCTAAGTGCGGCGGTGTCTTCCGACATAGGAGTACACATTGCCCCTCCCAGCCACCGCGGCTGGGGCGGCGATGAGCCCTTGGCGGAAGGCGGAAACGAAACTCAAGCGACGGGCTAGAAAGCCATGGCCAAGATCAATCCAGGCGAATTCATGCGTCAGGTGCAGGCGGAAGCGCGCAAGGTCGTGTGGCCGACGCGCCAGGAAACCACGACCACTGCGATTTTCGTGGGGATCATGATGCTGGTATTGGCCTTGTTCTTCCTTAGCGTTGACACGGTTTTTGGCGCCATCGTGCGCTGGCTGCTTTCGCTCGCCTGATCTGTCGCATTCATCCAGACACGGAATTTCAACATGGCTCGCTGGTACATCATCCACGCCTACTCGGGCTTCGAGAACAAGGTGCGCGAATCGATCCTGTCCGAGGCTGAGCGCCTGGGCCTGTCGGCGCTGGTCGAAGCGGTCGAAGTGCCGTCTGAAACGGTCACCGAAGTGAAGCGGGGCAAAAAGGTTCAGGTCGAACGCAAGACCATGCCGGGCTATGTCCTTGCCAAGCTGGCGATGAACGACGACGTCTACCACCTCGTCAAGAACACCGCGAAGGTGACTGGGTTCCTCGGCAACAACAACAAGCCGCAGCCGATTTCGGACCGCGAAGCCGCCCGCTATTTCGGTGCGCGCGATGCCGCCGCAGCCGAACCGAAGAAGCACATCAGTGTCGATTACGAAATCGGCGATTCGGTGAAGGTCCTCGATGGTCCGTTCAGCTCGTTCACCGGCGTGGTGGAAGAGCTCGATTTCGACAAGAACCGGGTCAAGGTCTCGGTCTCGATCTTTGGCCGCGCCACTCCGGTGGAGCTCGACTTCGAGCACGTCGAACTGGTCAAGTAATTGCCTGCGCCTCGGCGCGAGAACGGTTGCATTTCAGCCGACTTTCGCCTAGGCGCGCGCCTTCGCTTGGGGCAACCTGAGTGATTCCGTGCGGGAGAAGGGCCCCGGCCCCTCGTCTGACCGCTTACTCTGAAGCTCGCCTTGCCGGGCTGACAGGAAGAAAGGAGGCCCATCGTGGCCAAGAAGATTGAAGGTTACATCAAGCTGCAGGTGCCTGCGGGCTCTGCCACGCCCTCGCCGCCGATCGGCCCTGCGCTGGGTCAGCGCGGCGTGAACATCATGGAATTCTGCAAGGCGTTCAACGCCGCCACGCAGGACCTTGAAAAGGCCATGCCGATCCCGACCATCATCACGGTCTATGCGGATCGCAGCTTCACCTTTGTCACCAAGACCCCGCCTGCCACCTTCCTGATCAAGAAGGCGATCAACCTGAAGTCGGGCTCGAAGGAGCCGGGCAAGGTGTCGGCCGGAACGATCAAGCGTTCGCAGCTGGCTGAGATTGCCCAGGTCAAGATGGCCGATCTCAACGCGAACGACATCGAAGCGGCAACGAAGATCATCGAAGGCTCCGCGCGCGCGATGGGCCTGCAGGTCGTGGAGGGCTAATCACATGGCACAGACCAAGAAGCAGAAGATGCTGGCCGAAAAGCTGGGTGACAATCAGGCCGTGCACGGCTTTGATGAAGCGCTGAAGCTGCTGCGCGAGCTGAAGACCACCAAGTTTGACGAAACGCTGGAAGTCTCGCTCAACCTCGGTGTCGATCCGCGCCACGCTGACCAGATGGTCCGCGGCATGGTTACTCTGCCGTCGGGCACTGGCAAGGACGTCAAGGTTGCCGTCTTCGCCCGTGGCGACAAGGCTGAAGCAGCTCTTGCTGCCGGCGCTGACAAGGTTGGCGCCGAAGACCTGCTGGAAGACATGCAGAACGGCAACCTCGACTATGGCCGCGTGATTGCCACGCCGGACCTGATGGGTCTGGTTGGCCGCCTCGGCAAGGTGCTGGGTCCGAAGGGCCTGATGCCGAACCCGAAGCTGGGCACCGTCACCCCGAACGTTGCCGAAGCGGTCAAGGCTGCCAAGGGCGGCCAGATCGAATTCCGCGTCGAAAAGGCCGGGATCATCCACGGTGGCATCGGCAAGATGAGCTTCAGCGATGATGCGCTGAAGGCCAACTTCGAAGCCTTCGTCGATGCCGTGGTCAAGGCCAAGCCGTCGGGCGCCAAGGGCAAGTACCTGCGCAAGGCTGGTCTGTCCTCGTCGATGGGTCCGGGCCTGAAGCTCGACGTGGCGCAGGTCCACAGCGCCTAAGCTGGGATCTAAGCCTGAAATAGCAAAGGGCCGGGAGGGGAAACCTTCCCGGCCCTTTTGCTTTGTGGCATGGTTTCATCCGAAGGAGATGAAATCATGCGACTTTTTCTGGCGACAATGCTTGCGGCCGGCACTGCCTCGGCCCCGTCTGCTTCGGTGCCTCAGACCCATGCTCAGATCGACGTGCCGCGCGCCCGGGCGCAGCAGGTGATCGTTCAGAGCCGGGAATTCCCGGCCGGCGGGGAAAGCGGCTGGCATATCCACCCGGGAACAGAGATTGCCTATATCACAGCCGGGCAGCTTGAACTGCGGGTTAAGGGCAAGACCACCTACCTGAATCCTGGTGACAGTTTCACCGTGCCGCGCGGCGTGGCCCACAATGGCGCGAACCACGCCAGCGAGGCAGCCCACGTGGTAATCACGCTGGTCGTCGACAAAGGTGTGCCGGCGCGTCAGGCTGTCTCGGCGCCCTGATCGCGCTTTCCAATTCCGGCAGCCGAAGACCGCTAAGATGCGCCGACTGATTACCGCTGGGCCAGGTTGGCGGCGGTGTAACATTCCACCACCAGCGCCAAACCGCTGCCATCAGGCAGGCTGAGCAGGGCATGGTGGCTGGATATTGCGCCAGCAGGGCAGGCGGGATCACCCTGCCGGACCGAAGAGAGGGTTTTCCGGCCAAAGTTCAGACTGGCTGCGACCTGGCCAAAGGGACGGTCGGTTTCGGCCAGTTCCCTGTTCATCGCGGCAGTGAGCCGGACGGGTACGAACCAGTTATGGGCCTGGCTAAGCACCGTTTCGCCGCAGACCAGTTGCACGTGCCGATAGCCAATCGGTTCATCCGGCCTGATCCCCAGCGTCGTCCGCAACCCGGCCGGTGGGGCGGCATCTGTGCCCTTGACCAGGCGTGCTGAGATCCTTGCGCCCTGGGCGATACCGCGCCCTTCGCACCACACGCGCAGGGCCTCAGTCGCGCTGGCGTGGGCCGCCAGGTTGGCTTCGAATGCATCGAGAATTGGGTCATCAGCGGCGTGGGTGCCGCTGGGCAGGATCAACGAGCCAACGGCCAGGGTCATTGTGGCCAGCCTAAATTCCACCAGCGACCGCCTCACGGCCGGTTGCGGCAAGGCCAGCGGCCAGCGCAGCCGAGCAGGCTTCGAGCAATTGGGGATCGGTGCTGCGGATCACAAAGTTCGCGCCCACGCGCCCTTCACGGAAGAAGGGATAGGATCCGATCGCCACGCCTTCATGGTCTTTTTCGGTCTGGCGCAACAGGTCGGCAATCTCGCTCTCGGGCACCCAGCAACCGACCGTGGTCGAAAGCACGGGCAGGCCGCCTTCGAGCGTGCCGGTGAGGGCATCGAGCATGCCAGCGGTGATCGATGGAACCCCGGCCATGATAAAAATGTTGGCGATCTTGATGCCCGGTGCGCCCGACATCCGGTTGGGGATCAAGTCTGCCCCGGCCGGCACACGGGCCATGCGCAGGCGTGCATCATTGAGTCCCCCGCGGGTTTCGTAATAGCGTTCCAGGATCGCCCGGGCATCGGGATGGATGACTACCTCCACGCCCAGCGCGGCGGCGATTGCATCGACGGTGATATCGTCATGCGTGGGGCCGATCCCACCGGTCGTGAACAGGTAATCGTTTCGGACGCGCAGGATGTTGACCGCTTCGACGATGGCTGCCTCGTCATCGGCAACCACGCGGACTTCCTTCAGGCGGATGCCCTGCACGTTCAGCCATGCGGCGACTTGCGCCACGTTCTTGTCTTGGGTTCGGCCAGAAAGAATCTCATCGCCGATCACAAGCAGCGCGGCGGTCCAGGTGCGGGAAGTATCAGCCATGGCGGCGGGTTAGGCCAAAGCCGCCCGCCGCGCAATCAGGGCTTTGGTCGGCCTGCCCGGTTCAGGCCTCAACCGGCTGGCGCACCCGGCGGAATTGCAGCACGCCGTCATCAAGCGGGGCCTGCCGCATGTCCTGCTTGTCCTGGCGGTAATCCTGATTGAGCCGCCATGGCAGGCTGGCCGCATTGCGCGGCATCATGTGCTTCCCGCGCTGGATGTAGCCCGAGGAGAAGTCGAAGATATCGTCCTCTTCCGGCTCCTGACCTTCGGGCATGACCGGGACGGCAGCCTGGGCGTGGATGGCATCCATCTGCTTGAGCAGTCGGGTCAGGTAATCACCGATGATGTCTACCCGCAGGGTCCAGCTGGCGTTCAGATAGCCGAACACGGCCGCTAGATTTGGCACGTTCGAGAACATGCAGTTGCGGTAATAATAGTGCTTCGAGAAATCGACCGCCTTGCCGTCGACCGAAACCGCGATCTTGCCGGCAACCGCCAGCTTCAGCCCTGTGGCCGTGACGATGATGTCGGCATCAAGGTGTTCGCCCGATTTGAGCTTGATGCCGGTCTTGTCGAATTGTTCGATCTGGTCCGTCACCACGCTGGCCTTGCCGGCCTTGATCGCTTCAAAGAAATCGGCGTCGGGGACCAGGCACAGACGCTGTTCCCACGGATTGTAGGGCGGGGTGAAATCGGCCTTGTTGTAATTGGGCCCCAGGTTTTCCTGCAGCTGCTTTTCCAGGAACGCCTTGACCTTCTCCGGTGCGGTCCGCGCACGCTTGAAGACCAGATCCTGGAAGAAGATGTTCTTGGCGCGGGTGATGGCATAGGCCACCTTCTCCGGCAGGAACTTGCGCAGGGTATTGGCAAAGCGGTCCTTGGCCGGGCGGCTCACCATCCAGGTCGGCGTGCGCTGAAGCATGGTGACATGCGCGGCGCCAGAATTTGCCATCGACGGTACGATCGTGACAGCAGTGGCCCCCGATCCGATCACCACGACCTTCTTGCCGGTGTAATCAAGATCCTTTGGCCAGAACTGCGGGTGGATCACCTGGCCCTTGAAGTCCTTCCGCCCCGGGAAGTTCGCGTCATAGGGATCGTCATAATCGTAATAGCCGGCGCCCAGGTACAGGAAGCTGGCCATGACGCGGCCCTGCTTGCCATCCTTGCCCTCGGTAACCACGGTCCAGCGCGCAGTTTCGCTATCCCAATCGGCGCTGACCACCTTCAGGCCAAAGCGCATATTGGGGCGCAGGCCATATTCATCGCTGATTTCGCCAAGATATTCGAGAATCGAGGGGCCATCGGCGATCGAACGCTCATGCTTCCACGGTGCGAAGGCAAAGCCCAGGGTATGCATGTCACTGTCGGAACGGATGCCGGGATAGCGGAACAGGTCCCAGGTGCCGCCCAATTGATCGCGCCGGTCCAGAATCGCATAGCGTTTGCCGGGGCATTCCTTGGTCAAGTGCACGGCCATGCCGATACCGGAAATTCCGGCACCGATGATCAGAAAATCAAGCACTTCATCCACGGGTGACGCAATGGGCGTAACGGCGTTCATCGATCTGGTCTCCCACCAGCAATTGACATGACTGTCAGTATTAACCGACCGCTTAACGCAAGCAGTCAGCGATTGCCAGTACCATGCGCCTTTGGCAGGACTTAGCAATGATCATTGCATCGCGCCGCTATATTGCCGGACGGGTTACCAACGGCACGCTCGCCCTGGATGGACAGCCGCGAGGCAAATTGCCTCCTGGCGCTTTTGACTGGATTGGCCTGCACGCGCCGGATGCGGCCGAGATGGCCTTGTTGCAGGCGCAGTTCGGGTTGCATCCACTGGCGGTTGAGGATGCGCTCAATCCCATGCAGATGCCCAAGGTGGATGCCTATGGGCAGCAGCTGTTCATTGTGGCCCGCACCGCCGCGATCGAAGAGGGCGACAAGATCGCCTATGGTCAGACGGCGCTGTTCCTGGGTCGTGATTTCATTGTCACGGTCCGGTTCGGGTCAGATCGCGATCACGGCATTGTGCGCAGCCGGCTGGAGGCCGCGGCCGAGCACCTGATCGAAGGGCCAGACTATGTTGCCCATGCGATCCTCGATTTCGTGGTCGATGGCTATCAACCCTTGATGGAAAAGCTTGAGGAGTCGGTCCAGACGATTGAGGAACGGGCCATTGATGCTTTTCCAGAACCCTCCACAATTCGGCGCATTTTCCGCCTGCGCCGCCAGCTGCGCCGCTTTGTGCGGATCGTCGGGCCAATGGAAGAGGTCTGCGAACGGCTTTCGGCAATTGAGCTGCCGGTGATCGATGCCGGTGCGCGGGTCTGGTACCGCGATGTGCTTGATCACATGCGCCGCACCTTGCGGCGGATTGCCGGGCTGAATGAAACGCTCGCTTCGGTTGTCGAAACGGCCAGCCTGCTCGAGCAGCATCGCCAGGGCATGATGACCCGGCAGCTTGCCGCATGGGCCGCAATCTTGGCGGTGCCGACCGCCATTGCCGGGATTTATGGGATGAACTTTGATTACATGCCAGAACTGCGTCAGCCGTGGGGCTATCCGGCGGTACTGGCAGTCATCGCGCTGATTTGCGGCGGTCTGTGGTTGCGATTCCGGCAGATTGACTGGCTGTGATCCCGCGCTGGCTGTGGACAGCGGGCGCGGTGAAACCAATTGCCGCTGTCGCCGTTGTCACTTGCCTGTCATAGGGCGGTCACAATCGGATCGGGGGATTCGCAAAAATGTTTGGCTGGTTTCAGCGTCTGTTGCCCAAATCGGGCGACTTTTTTGTTCTTTTCGAGCGCCATGGCGCGTCGATGGTTGGTGCCGCCCAGGCGCTTGTCAGCCTGACCTCCGGCGAAGGTGACCGGGTACAGCAGCTGCGAGTGATCCGCGATCAGGAACATGCAGCGGATGAGGTTATCCGCGAAGTACTGCACGAGGTGCGCCATACCTTCCTGACGCCATTTGATCGTGGCGCGATTACCGCGCTGATCGGGGCGATGGACGATACCATCGATGAAATGAATGCCACCGCCAGCGCGATCGAATTGCTGGAGGTTACGACTTATGACCAACAGATGCAGGACATCGCCCGGGTCGTGCTCGATGCCTGCAAGCTGATCTGCGAGGCCCTGCCGCTGCTGCGCGATGTTGAGCGCCAGGGGCGCCGCCTGCATGAACTGACTGCGCGGATCGTCCAGCTTGAAGGGCAGGTTGATGGCTTGCACGATTCCGGCATGCGCGCCGCCTTCCAGGCCCAGAAGGTCAAGAGTGATCCGCTGGCCTTCATGGTCAGCCGCGAGATTTACAAGCATCTCGAACGGGTCGCTGACGCCTTTGAGGATGTCGCGAACGAGATTGACAGTCTCGTCATCGATCACGGCTAAGGCCCGGACAAGGACCCTGCGCCATGCATGAGCTGGCCTTTCCGCTGCTGGTCGGACTGATTGTCCTGGCCCTGGCCTTTGATTTCCTCAACGGCCTGCACGACGCAGCCAATTCGATCGCGACAGTCGTTTCGACGCGCCTGCTCAGCCCGGTGATGGCGGTTGTGTTTGCGGCCGCGGGCAATTTTGCTGCCTATTGGCTGGTGGGGCTGCATGTCGCCGAAACTGTCGGCAAGGGGATCATTGACAAGGACATGGTCACCCCTGCCGTGGTGTTTGGGGCGTTGATTGGGGCCATGTTCTGGAACGTCGTCACATGGATCAAGGGGATTCCCTCCTCTTCGAGCCATGCGCTCATCGGCGGCCTGCTTGGTGCCGGCATTGCCCATGGCGGGCTTGGTGTCGTCGAGAGTTCGGGAACGACCAAGACTGTCCTGGCGATTTTCCTCTCGCCATTGATCGGCTTTGGCATCGCGATGTTGATGGTGCTCATCACTTCGTGGCTGTTCAAGGGCTTCCAGCCGCGCCGCGCTGAAGGCGTGTTCAAGACGCTGCATCTGTTCAGTTCAGCAGCTTATTCGATCAGCCATGGTGGCAATGATGCCCAGAAAACGATGGGGATCATCACGGTCCTGCTCTATTCGACCGGCTATCTGCAGGGTGAGTTCCACGTGCCCGAATGGGTGGTGATTGCCTGCTATCTGGCGATCTCGCTGGGGACGATGTCCGGCGGCTGGAAGATCATCAAGACGATGGGGACCAAACTGACCAAGCTTAACCACCACACTGGATTTTCCGCCAGCACGGCGGGTTCAATCGTGGTGTTCGGTGCGTCGGCAATGGGCATCCCGATTTCAACCACGCACGCCATAACGGGGTCGGTGATCGGCACTGGCGCTGCACGCAAGGCCAGCGCGGTGCGCTGGGGCGTGGCAACGCGGGTGGTGATGGCCTGGTTCATCACGATCCCGGCCAGCGCGGCCGTTGGCGCGCTGTTTTATACCCTGACCCGGATGTTCTGACCTAGCCGGCAACCGCGCCGAACAGATCGTGCTCGTCGGCATCCTCGATGGTCACATTTACGATATCGCCCGGCTGCAGGGTGGACGGCACTTCGCGCAGGTGCACGGCGCCATCAATCTCGGGCGCGTCGGCCTGTGAGCGGCCGGTCGCGCCGATGTCGCCATCTTCATCTGCCTCGCCCACCGCGTCGATGATCACCGGCAGGGTCCGCCCGATCTTGGCCTGAAGCTTGGCCGCGCTGATGGCCGCGGTTTTTTCCATGATCCGGGCGTAGCGCTCTTCCTTGACTTCCTCTGGCACGGCACCCGGCAGGTCATTGGCGGCAGCGCCAGCAACGGGTTCAAAGCGGAACGCGCCCACCCGGTCGAGTTGGGCTTCGTCCAGCCAGTCGAGCAGGTATTGGAAATCAGCCTCGGTCTCTCCCGGGAAGCCCACCACGAAGGAGGATCGCACGGCGATATCGGGGCAGATAGAACGCCACGATTTCAAGCGTTCAAGCACCTTGGCTTCGTTGGCCGGGCGTTTCATCGCCTTCAGTACAGAGGGGCTGGCGTGCTGGAACGGAATGTCCAGATAAGGGGTCAGCAAGCCCTCGGCCATCAGCGGGATCACCGCATCGACATGCGGATAGGGATAGACATAGTGCAGCCGCACCCACGGGGCCTGCCCGTCGGCGGTGCGCAGCTGGCCCAGCTCACGGGCCAGGTCGGTCATATGGGCGCGGACCTGGCGGTCTTTCCAGACGCGTTCCTCGTGGCGGATATCCACCCCATAGGCCGAGGTATCCTGGCTGATCACCAGCAGTTCCTTGGTGCCGGCCGCGACCAGCTTTTCCGCCTCGCGCAGCACGGCATCGACCCGGCGGCTGGCCAGCTTGCCGCGCAGTTGCGGGATGATGCAGAAGGCGCAGGAATGGTTGCAGCCTTCGGAAATCTTGAGATAGCTGTAGTGCCGCGGCGTCAGCTTCACACCAGCGTCGTTTGGCATCTGCGGGATCAGGTCGATGAAAGGCCCCTGCGACGGCGGCGCAGCCTCGTGAACTGCTTCGACCACAGCCTCATACTGGTGCGCGCCGGTTACGGCGAGCACTTGCGGGAAGCGGGCGCGGATCGTCTCCGCCTCATCGCCCATGCAGCCGGTCACGATAACGCGGCCATTCTCCGCAATCGCCTCGCCAATTGCGGCCAGGCTCTCCTCCTTGGCGGAATCAAGGAAGCCGCAGGTATTCACCAGCACAACGTCCGCCCCGGCATAGTCGGGGCTCATCGCGTAACCATCGGCGCGAAGCTGGGTCAGGATCCGTTCGGAATCAACCAGCGCCTTCGGGCAGCCAAGGCTGACCATGCCCACACGTTTCTGGTCGGGAAGTTCAAGTGCCATGGGGGCGGGCCCTTACACTGCATGGCCCGAAAGTGCTAGGGAAAGCGGATGCAGATTACGATCACCAAGGGGCAGGCCGAAGACCGGATCGCGATCGTCCTGGCCAATGGTCGGCAGTTGGACTCCACTTTCCCGAAAAAGGGTTTCATTCCGCATGATGCGGTGCACCTGTTTGTCGAACGCGAACTGGGCCTCAAAAACGCCTTTTGGGGGATGGTTGCTTCCGGTAGCCACCCTGAGGAGATCGCCGGCATTGCCAAGGCGGCGGGCCACGCCAGTGCCTCGCGCAATACGGTGCCGGATGCGGCGATTGTCGAGCTGCTTCAGGCGGAGCGTATCGTTGAATGCTTCGAAGCCGACCAGTGGAGCGGCAGCAGCAGCGCGGTGGAAGATCTGATCGCCATGGCAGCAGTGGCCTGTAATTCTTCGCACGTGCCGCTGCCTGACCTTGATGGCGCGCAGGTTGCGGCGATCAGGGCGCAAATCATCGCGTTCGCGCAGGATTGGATGGCTGCCCCGCTGGGGCATGTTGCCCGCTTTGAATGGGAGTGACTGAATGGGACCGATAGACTGGGCCGGCGTTGCCCTCTCCGCGCTGGCCGCCTTTGCCGTGCTCGCTCTCGCGTTCCGAAACGCACCGGGCGTGCGCAGAACTGGCTGGATTGTGACCGGTGTGCTGCTGAGCATCATTCCTGCAGCAATGCTGGGTCATGCGCTCGCCCGGATCGGACCGGAAAAGCTCGCGGTCAAACCGCAACTGTTTTTCATGCAATCGGCCGGGCTGGCACTGGCGTTCGTAATCCCGGCGCTGTGGTTAACACAGCTGCGTGACGGCGCACCGCGTCGCCAGGCTGTGATTGACAGCCTGGCGTTCCTCGCAGCCTATCTGGCGATGGGCACGGTATTCTGGCTGCGGGCCTAACCTGCGATTTCGCTGATGCGGTGGTGTGGCAGCACGCGCCAGGCGGCGATGGCGAGGATGACCTGCACGGCTTCCACCACCATCGGCGTGGCAAAGCCTGGATAAGTGCCATCCATCGCCGCGCTGAGCGCGCGGCCGGTGCAGGCGATGCCGAACAGCAGCGCTGGGACCAGCAGCAGGTCGCCATTGCGCTTCCAGCCGCCCCACAGTTGGCAGGCACCGGCCACCAGGAAGAAGGCGGTCATATCTGCGCGCAGCACGGCCATGCCGCCCACGCCGATCGGCGCAAGGTTAAACGTTGTGCCCAGCCCGGCAGGATCAAGGAAGAAGCCGATACCCAACATCAGGTTGAACAGGCCGAACAGGAACAGCAAGGCGGTCAGGATCAGGCGCATGGTAATAAAAATCCCCGGTTTAGCGATCCCGGCCGTTGTGCCTTACGCGATTGCATAAAGCAAAGGCTGTTGCGCAAGGGGGTGGGGCATTGCACAAGCTGGGCATTATGACTGGACCACGGATTCTATTGGTAATCGGGGGCGGTATTGCCGCCTATAAATCGTGCGAACTGGTGCGGCTTATCCGCAAGCAGGGCGGGGCAGTGACCTGTGTCCTGACCAAAGGCGGTGCGCAGTTTGTGACGCCGATGACCCTTGCGGCGCTAAGCGAAAACCCGGTTCACAGTAACCTGTGGGACCTCAAGAACGAGGTCGAGATGGGCCATATCCAGCTTTCGCGACAAGCTGACCTGATTGTCGTCTGCCCAGCAACGGCAGACTTAATGGCCAAGATGGCACACGGCATTGCCGATGATCTGGCAACGACATTGCTGCTGGCAACGGACAAGCAAGTCTTGGCGGTCCCTGCGATGAATGTTCGGATGTGGGATCACGCCGCCACCCAGGCAAATGTCGCCACATTACGCGCACGTGGGGTCACCGTGCTGGAACCCGATGAAGGGCCGATGGCCTGCGGAGAGTTCGGCCCTGGCCGACTGCCCGAACCGGCAGCCGTGATGGAGGCGATCGACAAGATGCTCGCGTCCGGTCCGCTTGCCGGACAGCCGGATTTTGAGGCCGATCCCGCGCACCGTCCGCTGTTTGGCAAGCACGTGCTGGTCACCGCCGGGCCGACGCACGAGCCAATTGATCCGGTGCGCTACATTGCCAACCGTTCGTCTGGCAAACAGGGCTTTGCGATTGCTGCCGCTGCTGCCCGTGCCGGCGCGCGGGTGACGCTGGTGTCTGGCCCGGTTGCCCTGCCGACCCCGCCGGGCGTTGATCGCGTCGATGTGGAAACTGCACGCGAAATGGCAGAAGCGGTGTGCCGCGCGCTGCCCGCCGATTGCGCAGTCATGGTTGCCGCCGTGGCCGACTGGCGGACCGAAGACTGTGCACCCGAAAAGATGAAGAAGCGTGGCTCGGCCCCGCCGGCACTGCGGTTGACTGAAAACCCGGATATTCTGGCCACGGTCGCAGCTAGCGACAAGCGCCCCCGGCTGGTGGTTGGCTTTGCCGCCGAAACCGAGAAGGTGCTGGAACACGCCACGGAAAAGCGCAAGCGCAAGGGCGCGGACTGGATCGTCGCCAATGACGTTTCGGGCGGCGTGATGGGTGGGGATGTAAACCTCGTCCACATCGTTTCCAGCAAGGGCGTTGACCACTTGCCCGAACTGCCCAAGGACGAGGTTGCCGATGCGCTCGTCGAAAGGATTGCCGATGCCCTCAACGTCTAATTCTGGGGCCGATGTGCCCGTGGCGGTGGTGCGCCTGCCGCATGGTGAGGGGCTAGATCTTCCGGTCTATGCCACAGCTGGCGCAGCCGGGATGGATGTTGTTTCGGCCGAGGACGTGACGATCGTGCCCGGTGCTCGCCATGCCGTTGCCACCGGCCTCGCCATGGCGATCCCCGAAGGGTTCGAGATCCAGGTTCGGCCACGCTCGGGGCTGGCGCTCAAGCACGGGATTACCGTGCCCAATACTCCCGGCACGATCGACAGCGACTATCGCGGTGAGTTGAAAGTCATCCTGATCAACCACGGCAGCGAGGACTTCGCGATCCGCCGCGGTGATCGGGTGGCACAGCTGGTACTGGCCCCGGTAACGCGCGCCAGTTGGGTGGAAGTTGCCACGCTGGACGAAACCGCACGCGGCGCTGGCGGGTTTGGTTCAACCGGCGGCGTAGTCGCCCTAAAGGGTTGATAGTCGGCTGGCGGGCAACGAAAAAGGCGGGTCCGTTGCCAGGCCCGCCCCTTTCACTCTTGTCCGACTTGCCGTGTCTCAGTTGCGGCGGTTCTTTTCCGGCGCGACCGAGATCCGCACAGTCTCCCCAGAATTGCCGGGGAAGTCGGTGAACATGGCCTCAACCAGGTTCGGCACCAGGTACTGCAGGCGGTTTGACACCGATGCCGCTTCGGCCTTGCCTTCGAACAGGCGCTGGCCATCGGCCTTGCGATCGATCTTCAGGCTGATCCCGCTGGTGTAGACGGTGTAGCTTTCAACGCCGCTGTCAAACCACGGATCGTACCAGCCGTGACCCCACACCGCATTCGGGCGGTAAAAGCCCCGGCGGCCATAGCCCCAATAGCCATACCGCGGGCCGTACCAATCAGACCAGAATGGATCGGCAAAGGCGCTGCGACGAACCCGTTCGCGTCCCTTGTCGACGCCATAGTCGAAGCGGACCAGCAAGGTCGCGGCTTCGGGCAGGGCGGGACGATAGCCAAGACCGGCCATCCGTTCCTCTACCAGGCGCGCGTATTGCGAGAACTCCAACCCTCCGGCCAGTTCCGGATCGTCAGCCACGACGGCGAAAGTCTGGCCCTGCGGTGCCGGAAGCTGACTGGCAAAGCGGGTGACCTGGCTGTTGAAGTTTGACGCACAGGCGCTGAGCGCGATCAGCAGTAAAGGCGCCACCGCCAGTTTCAGCCGGGCGAAGGGTGATTGGGTCATGGTCGTCATCGAACCGGAACTCCGTAAGCCGACCCGGCGCGAATCGGCACGCGGACCGGCGCTAAGGTTAGCATGGCAGTATCGCTAGGGAAGCGCGGCTTAATCGGGCTTGAATGCCGATCAGCCCCGCACCAGGCCCAGTGCATTATAGGCCTTCTCCAGCGTTGGCACGGCCAGCGCGCGGGCGTTTTCGGCACCCTTGCGCAGGATCGCATCCAGCGCGGCGCGATCCTGCCGCAGTTCGACAAAGCGGGCGTTGATCGGGGCCAGGCTTTCAACCAGCAGCTCGCCCAGCGCGGGCTTGAACTTGCCGAACCCTTCGCCGCCAAAGCGCGCCAGCACGGCATCCTGGCTTTCACCGGCCATGGCGGCATAGATCCCGACCAGATTGGCCGCTTCGGGCCGGCCATCCAGCCCCGCCTTTTCGGAAGGGAGGGGCTCGGGATCGGTCTTGGCCTTCTTGACCTTGGCCATGATCGTGTCGGCATCGTCGGTCAGGTTGATCCGGCTCATGTCCGAAGGATCGGACTTGCTCATCTTGGCCGAACCATCGCGGAAGGACATGATCCGCGCGGCTTCGGCCGGGATGATCGGATCGGGCTGGGTGAAGACCTCGGTCCCGTTGCCGAAATCATTGTTGAACTTCTGCGCGATGTCGCGGGCCAGTTCCAGGTGCTGCTTCTGATCTTCGCCCACCGGCACGTGGGTGGCCTGGTACAGCAGGACGTCGGCGGCCTGGAGCACCGGATAGGTGAACAGTGCGACCGAGGCCCCTTCGCGGTTCTTGCCGGCCTTATCCTTCCACTGGGTCATGCGGTTCAACCAGCCCATCCGGGCCGTGCCGTTGAGCAGCCACTGCAGTTCGGCGTGCTGCGGGACCTGGGCCTGGTTGAACAGGATCGAGCGATCGGGATCGATCCCGCAAGCGACCAGCGCCGCCACCATCTCGCGCGTGTTCGATGCCAGGTCAGCCGGGACATGCGGCTGCGAAATCGCGTGGAGATCGGCCAGGAAATAGAGGCACTGCCCGCCTTGCGCGGTCACGTCATCCTGCATCCGCACCCAGTTGCGGATCGCGCCCAGGTAATTGCCAAGATGCAGGTTGCCCGTGGGCTGGATACCGGAAACGACGCGCATGCTAATTATTGTACCTCCAGAATATCATCATCGCGCTCGTCACGCTTTGCGCTGCGGCGGCGCAAAGTAGCGAGCAAATCGGGATCAATTGCGCCGACCAGATAGGCTGTGACGAAGAAGACTGCCATCCCCGTCCCGACGAGTGCAGTCAAAGACCAGATCCGGTTTAGCACCGATCCGCCGAAATAGGGCAACAGCGCGGGCATCAGCAACATAAGTGCAGCCCCCATCATTGCCGTGGCGACGATCTGTCGCCCTATCCGGCCCGCCAACTTGGCAGAAAAATGGAACCAGCCGCGGCGATGCAGAATGACATAGAGCAGCAGGCAGTTGAGGCTGGCCGACGAGGCTGTCGCCGCCGCCAGGCCAACAATGCCGTATTGCCGCACAACATAGAAATTGAGGAAGACGTTGAAGATCAGCGACGCCAGCGCGGTCCAGACCGGGGTGCGGGTATCCTCGCGCGCGAAGAACCCGGGGTTGAGGATCTTCACGATCACATAGGCGGGAAGGCCGGCCACCAGCGCGACGACAATCTGCGCCATGATCACCCCGTCTTCGGGCCTGAACTTGCCGCCAACGAAAAAGGCCGTGACAAAAGCCGGTGCGCATACCGCCAGGGCGGCCGCTGCCGGCAGGGTTAGCAAGGTGGCGATTTCGAAAGCGTTGGTCTGCAGCCGCTGCGCCTCGGCCCGGTTGCCGGTGTGGATGTGGCGCGAAAGCATCGGCAGGATTGCCGTGCCCAGCGCGATCCCAACAATTCCCAGCGGCATCTGGTTTAACCGGTCGGCCAGCTTGAGCAGTGTCAGAGATCCCTGCGGCAGGCTGGTGGCAAAGAATGTGTCGACGAGTTGACTGATCTGATAGATTCCCGCGCCAAAGGTGGCCGGAAGGATCAGCGCGCCCAGGCGTTTCACCTCGGGTGTCAGCTTCGGCAGGCTCAATTTGAGCCGGACGCCGGCACGCCGTGTTTCCCAGATCAGGTAAAGCAGTTGCAATAAGCCTGCCGCCGAAACCCCAACGGCCAGTGACCACGCCGCATAGAGATCATCGCCGCGGTTGGCCTGCCAGGCAATTCCCATGGCGCAGATGAGACTGACGTTCAGCAGGATCGGGGCTGCCGCACCCGGTGCAAAGCGCGACCTTGCGTTCAGCAGACCGGATAGCATTGCCACCAAACTGATCAGGGCAAGATAGGGGAAGGTCACACGGCTGAGCGTTACCGCCAGCTCGAACTTGCCCGGAATCTTCTCGAACTCGCTGGCCAGCAGCCAAACGATTGCCGGCATGGCCAGCATGGCCAGCGCGCTGAAGGCGATCAGCACCCAAACAAAGACTGCGAGCACATCGTCTGCAAACTTTTCGGCGGCATCTTCGCTGCCGGGCTGGCCATCGTGCCCATGCAGCGCGCGACTGTAGAGCGGCACGAAGGCCACACTGAACGCCCCCTCGGCAAACAGCCGGCGAAAGGTGTTGGGCAGGGTAAAGGCCAACTGGAAGGCGTCCGCCGCCAACCCTGCACCCAGCACCCGCGCCAGGATCATATCCCGCGCAAAGCCAAAAACGCGGCTGACCGCCGTCAGCCCGCCAATCGTGCCGACGTTGCGGATCAGGCTCACGTGGGCCCCCGGGCGATGATTTTAGGCGTTGCCGACCGGCGCCGCTTCGCCTTCAGCCTGCTGGGCTGCCAACTGCTGGAGGTAAATGCCGTTGAAATCGATCGGCTCAAGCAGCAGCGGCGGGAAGCCGGCATCGCGCACAGCATCGGCGATGACGCGGCGGGCGAAGGGGAACAGGATGCGCGGCGCTTCGGCATAGGTGAAGGCATGCTTTGACGCATCGTCCAGGTTGCGCATACCGAGCAGGCCGCAATAGGACAGGTCGATGATAAAGGCAGTGCCTGCCTCGCCAACCGACTTGAGCGCGATCTTCAGCTCAATCTCGCTTACTTCGTCGCTCAGCTGGCGCGCGCCGATGTTGAACTGGACATCGATCTGCGGGGTGTCGGTCCACGAATAGCTGTCCGGGGCGTTCGGGTTTTCGACCGACAGGTCCTTGACGTACTGCGAGATGATCCCCGCGGCCGGGGCGGTGTCAGCGCCATTCATGGCGGGGCCTTCAAGGCCAAGGTCGGTGATGATGTTGCCTTCGTCGGACATGTTACAGCGTGCTTTCGGCTGGATTTGGAATGGAAATTGGCCGCGCGACTAGCATCGCGCGGGTTCTGCGGCAAAGGATTTTGCGCCAATGTGACCGCCTTGCGCCACCTGTCGCAAAAAATTGCCGTCAGGGCGATGTCCATGCGTTGTTCATTTGTCTTGGCTACCTATTTAGTCATAGGGAATTGCAACGCCGCGCCGCTGCGGCAGGGACTGAGCCACGTGGACAAGACCGTCGAGATCGTCATCCTCGCCATGATCGCAGCCTTTCTGGGCTTGCGGCTTTACTCGGTGCTTGGCCGCCGGGCGGAACATGAAGAGGAAGTGATCCAGGGCCCTCGTCCGGCGGAAACCCCTCGCACCTCAGGCGGCGAGTCGGTTGAGCGGGGCGCCCAGCCTGCGCGCTTGCCGGTAGCCGGAGTGACCCCGGCGATTGAACGCGGACTGCGTGAAATCGCTGCGGCAGATCCGCGCTTCAACATCGCAGCCTTTCTGGAAGGGGCGAAGGGGGCCTACCGAATGATCCTTGAAGCCTTCTGGAAGGGGGACAAGGAAACATTGGCTGAACTTTGCGATCGCGATGTCTATGAAGGGTTCGTCGGTGCTATCGCCAGTCGCGAAGCGGCCGGCGAGACGATGGACAATCGCCTGGTGCGAATAGAAGAAGCCGTAATTGTTTCAGCTGCTTTCGAAGCGCCAATGGCCCGCATCGCGATCCGGTTTTCCGCCGATATTGCTGCCGTGACGCGCAATGCTTCGGGCCAGGTGGTCGCTGGTTCGCTCGACGATGCGGTCGAAGCGCGCGATCTTTGGACCTTCAGCCGCAACATAACCTCCACCTCGCCCGACTGGCTGCTCGACGAGACTGACGAGGCCTGACGCCGCATGCGGCGGTGGGGCATCGCAGCGCTGCTGGGGCTGGCAATGCTGGCCGGATGCGGCCGCATTATCCCGGCGCCGCGTGTTATCACCCAACCGCCCGCGGGGGTCGTAGCGACCACGGCGCTTGCTTCGGGTTTCTGGGCCGGGCCGCCGATCGATGGCCTGGAGATCGCGCAGGCTGACGCGGCCGCGGCTTTGCAGGCTTTCCGAGAGAGCTGTCCGCGGTTGGTGGAGCGTGAAGATGCATCGGGCCTGACCCGACCGTCCGATTGGCACCAGTCCTGTTCGGCGGCCGCCAAGTGGCCGGAAAGTGAGGCGCGGCGCTTCTTCATGCAGCATTTCGAGGCCGTCAAGATTGGCGATGGCAAGGCGTTTGCTACCGGCTATTATGAGCCGGAGATTGCCGGAGTGCGAACCCGCCAGCCGGGCTTCGACGTGCCGGTCTATGCCCTGCCGCCGGATCTGGTGCGGGCCAAGCCGGGCGATGCTCAGCCCAATCCGAACGGGACTATGCCGCTGGGCCGCTATGACGAAACCGGCAAGTTTGTTCCTTATTACGAGCGCGGCCAGATTTATGATGGGGCGCTTGACGGCAAGGGGCTGGAGATTGCCTGGGCGGCGGACCGGGTGGAGATGTTCTTCCTGCAGATCCAGGGTTCGGGCCGCCTGCGTGCGCCTGATGGATCGGTGATCCGGATCGGCTATGCCGGGCAGAACGGCCATGCCTATACCGGGATCGGCGGCGTGATGCGCCAGCGCGGCCTGCTTGGCACCGGGCCCGGTCAATATTCGGGTTCGATGCAGGGCATCATGCAATACGTGCGCGATAACCCCGAGGCCGGCAGCGCGCTCATGCGCGAAAACAAAAGCTTCGTGTTCTTCCGTGAATTGACTGGCGAAGGCCCGCTCGGTGCACTCGGTGTGCCGGTGCGGCGCGAAAGCAGCGTCGCTGCCGACCCATCGTTCGTGCCGTTGGGCGCGCCCTTGTGGCTGAAGATGGAGCGGCCCGAGGCGAGCGGTTTGTGGGTCGCACAAGATACCGGCGGCGCCATCAAGGGTGCGAACCGTTTTGACACGTTCTGGGGCGCGGGCGAGGATGCTCGCATCATTGCCGGGGGGATGAGCAGCCGGGGCGAGGCATTGTTGCTGCTGCCTAAGGGAACACTGGCCCGGCTTGGTTCAAGCTGATGCGCCCGCCGCGCGGTCTCTCCGCGGCCGAGGCCGCGTTATGGGCGCGTGTCGCCAGCACGGTTGATCCACTGCATCCGGGAAAGCCGGCTTCCATCGTGCCGCCGATCCAGCTTTCGTCGCCACCGCCGCCACGCAGGGTCAAAGGGCGTGTGCCGCCGCCACCTCCGGCACCGGCACCCAAGGCGGTGCCGACACGCCCGCTCGATCGCCATGGCCTTGATGGGTCGTGGGAGCGCAAGCTGGCTAAGGCGCAGATCACGCCCGACCTGACGCTGGACCTGCATGGCCACTCGCTTGATGCCGCCCACGCCCGGCTCGATGCCGGGCTGATCCAGGCCGTGGCGATGGGCGCACGTTTGCTGCTGGTGATCACCGGAAAGCCGCGCCCGGTCGCGGCGGCTGACCGCGGTGACCGTCGCGGCGCAATCCGCGCCAAGCTGCTCGACTGGCTGGCAGCTGGTCCGCACGCCAGCCGCATCGCCGCAGTTCGTCCCGCACACCAGCGCCATGGCGGATCGGGCGCGCTTTATGTGATCTTGCGCCGGCCCCGATAAAAAGATGCCCCCCGCGCTCGAAAGCGCGAGGGGCAACAGGGAGGATTGGTTATCCGGTGACGATCAGAAGTTGACGGTGGCCGTCACAAAGATCTGGCGCGGATTGCCATAGAACGCGGTCAGCGTGCCTTCGCGGCCCAGCGCCGGGATCAATGCCCCGGTTGTCGGGTTGGTCAGCAGTGCGCCGGTCGTGGCATTGGCACCCATGAACGTATAGCCCGAGGTCTTGTATTCCTTGTTGAACAGGTTCTTGGCGTAGAGGCCAAGGGTCCAGCGCTTTTCCGGTGCCATATAGACCAGCGAGGCATCGACCAGCTGGTAAGCTTCCTGATCAAGGTAGGGGTTCGGGATTTCGAACTGGTAAGTCTTGCTCTTGAACGAGATGCCAGTGGTCGCAACCATGGTGCCCTTTTCGCCCAGATCAGCCGTGTAGCTGGCCTGTGCATTGCCGGTCCAGGCCGGGGTGTTCTGCACCTTGCGGAAGACTGCGACATCGGTCGGGACGCTGGCAATGTTGGTGATGTACTTCTGGAACTTGGCATCGATGTAGCCGAGCGAGCCAGACAGCGTCACCGGGCCCAGATTGGCGCGGGTTTCGAATTCAAGACCCTGCATCCGTGCCTTGCCGGCATTGGAAACCACACCGCAGAAGCTGGGCAGGCCCGAAACGGTGCAGGCAACCGAGCCCGGGATCTGCACGTCGGTGTAGTCCATGCGGAACGCGGCCAGCGCGACGAACAGCTTGCGATCAACCAGCGAGCCCTTGTAGCCGACTTCGTAGCTGTTCACCTTTTCCGGCTTGAAGCTCAGGAAGGCTGCGATTTCAGCATCGGAACGGACGCCGTTGCCATCAAGGTCAGGGGCATTGACGCCAGCGCCGCGCGGGTCAAACCCGCCGCCCTTGAAGCCCTGCGAGAACGAGGCGTAAACATTATGCCCTTCGCTCGGCTTGAAGCTGAGCGAGCCGCGCGGGGTGAACTTCTTGAAGGTGCTCTTGCCCTTGAAGTTGGTACCAGGCGCGCCAAAGGCTACGCCAGCGCCGCCAAACACCGGCGAACCGCCACCCAGGTAGTTCTGGCGCAGGATCGTCGCGGTGCGCTCATCCCAGGTATAGCGACCGCCGACCGAGAGGCTGAGCTGATCGGTCAGATCATAAGTGAAGTCGGCAAAACCGGCCAGGGTGTCGGTGCCGACATCGGCGCTGGTGTAGGCGGTCAGGCCGGCCACGGTGGTGAACAACCGCACGTCAAACTGGGTCAGCGCAGTCGCGTTGAGGTAATAGGCACCGATCAGGCCGTTGAAGCGGCCCGAGTTGATCAGCAGCTGCAGTTCCTGACTGGTCTGATTGTTCTTGTAGATGCCCGGCACGTCAACGTCAGTCGATGCCAGCGCATCAAAGTCGATCGGCGAGGCTGAATCGTCCTTGCGGTAGGACGTGATCGAGCGAACGGTCAGGGTGTCGTTCAGTTCGCCTTCCATAAACAGCGAAGTGCCCCAGGCCTTCACGTCCTGCTTGGGCGAAGTCAGTGCACCCCGGGTGTCGAAGACATTGCCCAGCATCGGGGCGTTAGTGAACTGGCTCGGGATCAGTCGATGCCCGCCGCGCTCGTTCGAACGGTCGTGGGTGTAGTCGGCCGAAACGCGCGCAAAGAAGCCGTCGGCGTGGACTTCCGCAGTGCCGCGGCCAGCCCAGATATCCTTGTTGTAATTGTCACGGCCGGTGGTCAGGTTCGTGCCGAACCCGCCCCGGGTCAGCCGGGCGAGCGAGCCGCCAAGACGCAGCGTGCCATCACCAACCGGGGTGCTGGCGGTAATCACGCCATCAGCCTGGTCATAGGTGCCATAGGTGCCGCGCAGCGACAGGCGCGGATCGGTGCCGATTTTGCGGGTGACATACTTGACCGCGCCGCCCACGGTATTGCGGCCATAAAGCGTGCCCTGCGGCCCGCGCAGAACTTCGATGCGCTGGACATCATAAATGTCGACCACAGCGGCTTGCGGGCGGTTCAGGTAGACGTCGTCAAGATAGATCCCGACACCCTGTTCAAAGCCGGAAACCGGGTCCTGCTGGCCCACGCCGCGGATGAAGGCGGTGAGGGTGGAGTTGGTTGCGCGGCTGGCTTCCAGCGTCACGTTCGGGGCCTGTTCGGCGACGGCGGTGATGTCGATCGCGCCGGTGCGCTCCAGCTGATCGGCCGAGAGCGAGGTGATCGCGATTGGAACGTCGGTCAGGCTCTCTTCGCGGCGGCGAGCGGTGACGATGATCGCGTCATCATCAGCGGCACTGGCGCCTTCCTGGGCGAAGGCCGGGGTGGAAAGGCCGGCAAAGGCGCTGGCAATCAGCGAGGCACGGCAAAGCAGGGCAGTGGTACGCATCGGTGGGTTCCTCCCAAAAAATCCTCTGCCGCAGGGCCAGGGGCCCCAGGCTATGGCTGCAACCTATATAAAAGTTGAACCAACTTTCAACTTCTCTATGCTTGGACCGAGCGAAAGGAAGCGCGAATGGTGGGGAAACGTGGCCCAAGTGCCACAGCGGCGGATCGCACTGCCGTCCGGATGGAAAGCAAAGGGATGGACGCAGCAGTCAGCCTGCCGCGCGAGCCGCGCACCGAGCGCGGGCGCCGCACGCAGCGCGCGATCCTTGATGCCGCCGCCGCCGAATTTGGCGACAGGGGCTTTCACGAAAGCTCGATCGTTTCGATCACCCAGCGCGCCGGCGTCGCCTTGGGCAGTTTCTACACCTACTTCGAAAGCAAGGAGGCGCTGTTCAAGGCGCTGGTGCAGGACATGAGCGGCCGTGTGCGCGATCATGTCGCGCCGGTCCTGCGTGGCCACCAGGGTGGCGCGGTGGCAGCCGAAGGCCTGGCGCTGAAGGCATTTCTGGACTTCGCCCGCGATCACAAGGAAATCTACCGGATCATCGACGAAGCCGAATTCGTCGCGCCAGAGGATTGGCAGGCGCACTATCTCAACACAGCCACGCGCATCCTCGAACGCCTTCAAGCCGCGCGGGCAAGGGGGGAACTGGGGATCGAGCCGAACGAGGTGCACGCCTGGGCGCTGATGGGCATGAACGTGTTCCTGGGCCTGCGTTTTGGGGTCATGGATCAGGCCGCGGATCTGGATGCTGTCGCAGCTGCGGCCAATGCCCTGATCAAGGACGGGTTGGGATAGACCTTACCCCGCCACCCCGCTAAGGCGCGCGACCATGTCCAATCGCCGCACCTTTGCCATCATTTCGCACCCTGACGCGGGTAAGACCACGCTAACCGAGAAGCTGCTGTTGCAGGGCGGGGCGATCCACCTGGCGGGTGAGGTCAAGGCGCGCGGGGCGGCGCGGCGGGCGCGGTCGGACTGGATGAAGATCGAGCAGCAGCGCGGCATTTCGGTGACCAGCTCGGTCATGACCTTCGAGCGTGAAGGAGTTACCTTCAACCTGCTCGACACGCCGGGCCACGAGGACTTTTCCGAAGACACCTATCGCACCCTCACTGCGGTCGACTCTGCGATCATGGTGATCGACGCGGCCAAGGGGATCGAACCGCAGACCCGCAAGCTGTTTGAGGTTTGCCGCCTGCGTTCGGTGCCGATCATCACTTTCGTCAACAAGGTTGACCGCGAAGGGCGCTCGGTATTCGAAACGCTCGACGAAGTGGCCGATGCCCTGGCGCTGGACGTCTGCCCGATGTCCTGGCCAATCGGCATGGGGGGCGAGTTCAAGGGCGTACTCGATTTCGCGACCGACCAGATCAGTCGCCCGGAAGGCGATAGCCGCGAATTCCTGGGCAAGCGCGAAGCCGCCAGCGACATTCCGGCCGGGATCGCCGAAGAGATCGAACTGGCCCAGGCCGGTTACCCGGAATTCAACCTTGAAGCCTATCGCAATGGTGACCTGACCCCGGTCTATTTCGGTTCCGCGCTCAAGAACTTTGGCGTGGCGGAGCTGATCGATGCGATAGCCAAATATGCCCCGCCGCCGCGCCCCCAACCGAGCGAGCAGGGCACCGTCCAGCCCGATGGCAAGGAAGTGACCGGCTTCATCTTCAAGGTCCAGGCTAATATGGACCCGATGCACCGCGACCGGATCGCCTTCATGCGGCTGGTTTCGGGCACCTTCAAGCGCGGCATGAAGCTGACCCCCTCGGCGCTGGGCAAGCCGATCGCGATTCACTCGCCGATCCTGTTCTTCGCGCAGGACCGCGAGATTGCCGACAGCGCAGAGCCGGGCGACATCATCGGCATTCCTAACCACGGCACGCTGCGGGTGGGCGATACCCTGAGCGAGACCAACAAGGTCCGCTTCACCGGACTGCCCAACTTTGCCCCGGAAATCCTGCGCCGCGTAGCGCTGAAGGACCCGACCAAGACCAAGCAACTGCGCAAGGCGCTGGATGACCTGTCCGAAGAGGGCGTGATCCAGGTGTTCTACCCGGAAATCGGCGCGCAATGGATCGTCGGTGTGGTCGGCCAGCTGCAGCTGGAAGTTCTGATCAGCCGACTGGAGGCAGAGTACAAGGTGGAGGCCATGCTCGAAGCCTCGCCCTTCGATACTGCCCGCTGGGTTCGCGGCAGCGAAGCGGCGCTCAAGGCCTTTGCCGATTTCAACCTTTCCAACCTGGCCAAGGACCGCGATGGCGATCCTGTGTTCATGGCGCGCTCGGCCTGGGATGTCGGCTACCAGCAGGAAAAGAACCCGGACCTGGTCTTCTCGGCCACCAAGGAGCGTTGACCGAAGTTCCGCGGCAGGCCTAGGTTCGGGCCATGGACTTCACCGATCACATCACGCCCGACCACGAAGCCATGATCGCCCGGCAGGCGGTCTATTTCGTTGCCACCGCCGCGAACGAGGGGCGGATCAACCTCAGCCCCAAGGGCCTGGCCGACAGTTTCAAGGTGCTGGGGCCCAATCGGGTCGCCTATCTCGACCTCGGCGGTTCGGGGAACGAGACCCATGCGCACCTGGCGGCAGATGGCCGCATCACCATCATGATGTGCAATTTTGAACAGCCCGCGCTGATCCTGCGGATTTACGGGCGCGGGCGCCCAGTCCTGCCACAGGATGATGATTGGGCCGAGCTGGCGGGCCATTTCTCCCTGCTGCCCGGCACGCGCCAGATCTTCGATATCGCGGTCGAAAGCGTCCAGACCTCGTGCGGCTGGGGTGTCCCGGTCATGACCCTCGACCAGGAGCGTGAGACTCTGGTCAAGTACCACGCTCAGGCCGATCCAGCGAAGTGGGAGGCCAAGGTGGCCGCCCGAACCCGCTCGATCGACGGCCTGCCGACCCGCGCGACCGACCGCTACATCGCGGGCGAATAACACCCCGGTGCGGCTCAAGTTTGCCAGCTACAACATCCACAAGGCCGTCGGCACCGATCGGCGGCGCGATCCCGACCGGATCCTGGCCGTGCTGCGCGAGATCGACGCCGACGTGATCGCCCTGCAAGAGGCGGACCGCCGGATCGGGCGGCGCGAAAGCGTGCTCCCGCGCGAAACGATCGAGGATTACACGCCTTGGCGCCCGGTCGCGCTGAACCACCGCCCGGATTCGCTCGGCTGGCACGGCAATGCCCTGCTGGTCCGGCGCGACATCACAGTCGTGGAGGCGGGGGTGGTGCCGCTCCCAACGCTGGAGCCGCGCGGCGCGATCCGGGCTGACCTGATGTTGGAGGGCCAGCGCTTCCGCGTGGTCGGCATGCACCTGGACCTGTCCGGCCTGCGCCGTCGCCAGCAAGTTCGGACGATCCTCGACCACCTGGCGCGCTGCGATGGCCATTGCCCCACCGTGCTGATGGGCGATTGCAACGAATGGAGCCTCCACCGCGGCGCCCTGGGCGAATTTCGCGCGCCCTGGCAGCTGATCACCCCCGGTCCCAGCTTCCCCTCGCGCCGACCGCTCGGCCGGCTCGACCGGCTGGTCCTGTCCGAACAATGGGAGCTGGAGGAGGCGGCCGTGCATCACTCGGCGCTGGCGACTAAGGCTTCAGATCACTTGCCCGTTTGGGTGGAGGCGATGTTGCCTAAAAAATAGGCAGCTGCGCAGGATTCGAGCGCGCTCTATGCGCCCGGGGTAATCCTGTTTTGTCGATTCTCCTGATTTTCTGGAATAATTCCAAACTGGCACGCCCCTTGCGAAGTCCGCTCCGCCGGGATGGTCCCGGCAGGCAAACAGGGGACGGGCATGAAATTCATCATCGCCATCATCAAGCCCTTCAAGCTTGACGAGGTGCGTGAAGCTCTCGGCGCGATCGGCGTCGCGGGCATGACCGTGACCGAGGTCAAGGGCTTCGGGCGGCAAAAGGGACAGACCGAGATTTACCGCGGCGCGGAATATTCGACCAATATGCTGCCCAAGGTGAAGGTTGAGGTCGCCGTGGGCGACGATCTGGCGGACCAGGTGATCGAAACGATCCAGCAAGTCGCCAGCACATCGTCGATCGGCGATGGCAAGATCTTCGTGCTCGATCTGGCATCCGCCACCCGCATCCGCACCGGCGAAACCGGGGATACCGCGCTGTGAGCGCCGGACCCGACAGGAGGACTTATCCGATGATCCGCAAGCTTGCTGGCGGTGCGGGCGCGCTTGGCGCCTGGCTCGCTACCACTTCAACGGCGCTGGCGCAGGAAACTGCCGCCGGTCCGATCAAGGCCCCCACGGCCGAACAGATGGCCGGCATGGTCGATAAGGGCGATACCGCCTGGATGCTTGTTTCCGCCGTATTGGTGCTGATGATGAGCGTTCCGGCGCTGGCCCTGTTCTATGGCGGCCTGGTCCGCACCAAGAACATGCTGAGCGTGCTGATGCAGGTCTTCATGATCGTCAGCATCGCCGCGCTGGTCTGGGTGGGCTGGGGCTATTCGATGGCCTTCACCTCGGGCGGGGATTCCGCCCTTGCGCCGTTTGTCGGCGGGTTCAGCAAGGCCTTCCTGGCCGGGGTTTCCGCATCAACCTATGCGGCAACCTTCTCGAACAACGTCTATCTGCCCGAATTCGTCTTCGTGGTGTTCCAGATGACCTTCGCCTGCATCACGCCGGCGCTGATCGTTGGCGCCTTTGCCGAACGCGTGAAGTTCTGGCCGCTGATGCTGTTCATGGTGCTGTGGCTGACGATCGTCTATTTCCCGGTCGCGCACATGGTGTGGTACTGGGCTGGCCCAGACTTCCTGGTCGATGCCAAGACCGACGTTGGGTACCTGTGGGGCATGGGCGCGCTGGACTTTGCCGGCGGCACCGTGGTGCACATCAACGCCGGTATCGCAGGCCTGGTGGGCTGCCTCATGATTGGCAAGCGGATCGGCTTTGGCCGCGAAGCGACCCCGCCGCACTCGCTGACCATGACCATGATCGGCGCATCGCTGCTGTGGGTGTGCTGGTTCGGCTTCAACGCCGGCTCCAACCTGGAAGCCAATGGCGTGACCGCGGTGGCCTTCATCAACACCTTTGTCGCCACTGCCGCCGCCGCCCTGTCGTGGGCCGTGATTGAGCAGATCCACCACAAGAAGCCGTCGATGCTGGGTGCCGCCACCGGGGCTGTCGCCGGCTTGGTTGCGATCACCCCGGCCTCGGGCTTTGCCGCCCCGGTCACCTCGATCGTGCTCGGTCTGCTGGTTTCGCCGGTCTGCTACTTCTTCGTCAGCTATGTGAAGAACAAGCTGAAGTACGACGATACGCTGGATGTCTTTGGCGTCCACTGCGTCGGCGGGATTGTCGGGGCAATTGCCACCGGGGTGGTCGCTGATCCGGCGCTCGGCGGGCAGGGCTTCTTTGACTACACCGTCTTCCCGGCGGCAGTCGGCAGCTATGACATGGCCGCCCAGGTCCTGACTCAGATCAAGGCCGTGGCGATCACCCTGGTCTGGTCGGGCGCGGTCTCGGCAGTCCTCTTTTTCGCGGTCGACAAGATCTTCGGCCTGCGTCCTTCCGAGGAAGCAGAACGGGAAGGTCTCGACCTCACCGAACACGGAGAGCGCGCCTACAACATGTAACGCTCTTTATAGCTTGGCGGGGTCGGGGCCTCCTCCTCTCCTCACCCGATCCCGCCTACCGACGTTCCTCCTGCGAACGTAAACTCAAAAGGCCGGAGCATTGCTGCTCCGGCCCCTTTTTTTGTAGGGTGCGGACAGGCCATCCGGCCTGTCCTGGCAACACCGGCCCACTCCCCCGGCCCAACCGCCCCGAGGGTACCATCATTGGGTGGTTGGGCCGGGGGAGCGGGCCGGTGTTGCGCGCCACTCGCTAACGCGATTGGAAAACTTAACGCGCCAGCGCGGCTTCGCACTCCGCCATCAGCTCGGCCATGATATCGGCCACGGGCTCTTCCTTGCTGACCATGCCGACCGACTGGCCGGCCATCAGCGAACCGTTTTCGACATCGCCGTCAATCACTGCGCGGCGCAGCGCGCCGGCCCAATAGTGCTCGATCTGCAGCTGGGCCTCGCCCATCTCGATCTTGCCTTCGTCCAGCAGTTTGGCCACTTCAACCTGCTTGGCGGTGAATTCCTCGGTGCCCTTGTTCTTCAGCGCGCGGACCGGGATCACTGGCAGGCGTGGGTCAACCTGGACCGAGGCGACCGCATCGCGGGCATTGGCTCGGAAGAAGGCCTTCTTGAAATCGGGGTGGGCGATGGATTCGCTTGCACAGGCGAAGCGGGTGCCAAGCTGGACACCCGAAGCGCCCATTTCGAGATAGGCGGCGATCATGTCACCGCGGCCGATCCCGCCGGCAACGAACACGACGAATTCTTCGGCAAGTGCGGGCAGGAATTCTTGCGCCAGTACCGAGGTGGCGACCGGGCCGATATGGCCGCCCGCTTCGCTGCCTTCGATCACCAGCGCGTCGGCTCCCGAACGCAGCAGCTTCTTGGCCAGCGCCAGCGTGGGGGCGAAGACCAGTACCTTGGCGCCAAAGTCCTTGATCGCCTCGACTGAGCCCTTGGGAGGGATGCCTCCGGCCAGGACAACGTGGCCGACCTTGTGCTTCGCGCAGACCGCGATCAGGTCAAACAGCTGGGGGTGCATGGTGATCAGGTTCACGCCGAAGGGCTTGGCTGTGAGCGCCTTGGTCGCGGTGATTTCCGCATCCAGCAGATCGGGCGTCATCGCGCCGCAGGCGATCACGCCAAAGCCGCCGGCATTGCTGATCGCGGAAACCAGGTTGCGTTCGGATACCCAGGACATCGCGCCGCACAGGATCGCATGTTCAGTGCCTAGAAAAGCGCGGCCGCGCTCCATCAGCGCATGGGTCTTGTCGTACACCGGAAATTCCCCCCGTGGTCGTAGCGTCGCGCGCCTATAGGAAAAGCAGCCGGACGGCGCCAGTCCTCAGCGAGTAATCGGAAATACACCACACTCTATCCGGATTTGATCGCTTCGTCCGATTAAAAGTGCAAGCCATGGTGTTCTCAGAGCCCGGCGAGTCCCGGACTGAACAGGAGATAGACCATGGATGCCAAGACCGGATCGATCGCGGGCGGTGGCTGCCCCTTCCACCAACAGGATGGCGGCGTGCGCGCCCTGCTGGGGCGCACCAACCGTGATTGGTGGCCGGATGCCTTGGCCGTCGACATCCTCTCTCCTAACGGGCCGAGCGACCCGATGGGTGATGACTATAACTATACCGAGGCCTTCAACACGCTCGACTACATCGCGCTCAAGGCAGACCTGACTGCGCTGATGACCGACAGCCAGCCGTGGTGGCCGGCGGACTATGGTCATTATGGCCCGTTCTTCATCCGCATGGCCTGGCACGCGGCCGGGACCTATCGCACTGGCGATGGGCGCGGCGGTGCGAACAGTGGTCAACAGCGCTTTGCCCCGCTCAATTCCTGGCCCGACAACGGCAACCTCGATAAGGCCCGCCGCCTGCTGTGGCCGGTCAAGCAGAAGTATGGGAAGCACATTTCCTGGGCTGACCTGTTCATCCTGGCTGGCAATGTCGCGATTGAATCGATGGGTGGACCGGTGTTCGGCTTTGGCGGCGGCCGCGCCGATGTGTTCGAGCCCGAGAAGGACATCTACTGGGGCAGCGAGGACAAGTGGGTCAACGAAGGCGTCCAGACCCGGATCGACGAGGAACGCGGCCTGACCGAGCTCGACGGGCCGCTCGCTGCGATCCAGATGGGGCTGATCTACGTCAACCCGGAAGGCCCTGGCGGCAATCCTGACCCGCTCCAGTCGGCGCGTGACATCAAGGCGACGTTTGAGCGCATGGCAATGAACCATGAAGAGACAGTTGCACTCACCGCGGGTGGCCACACCTTTGGCAAGGCCCATGGCAATGGCGATCCTGCGTTGTTGGGCCCGGCTCCGGCGGGAAGCGACATTGCCTCGCTCGGCTTCGGCTGGACCAGCAGCGCCGAACACGGCGGCATCGGTGAGCACACCGTGACCAGCGGGATCGAGGGGTCCTGGGTCAACACCCCCACCGAATGGTCAGCCAACTACTTCCGCCTGCTGCTCGACTACGATTACGAGCTGGTCCGCTCGCCGGCCGGTGCGCAGCAGTGGCAGCCAATAAACCAGCGCGAAGAAGATATGGCCCCGTCAGCCTGGGATCCCAGCATCAAGGTTCCAACCATGATGACCACCGCCGACATGGCGCTGAAGATGGACCCCGAATTCCGCGTGATTTCGGAGAAGTTTCGGAATGATCACGCAGCGTTCAAGGATGCTTTTGCCCGCGCCTGGTTTAAACTGTGCCACCGCGATATGGGGCCCAAGGCGCGTTACCTTGGCCCGGAAGTCCCGGCCGAAGACCTGATCTGGCAGGATCCGGTCCCGGCAGGCACGATGCCGTCGGACGCCGACGTTGCAGCGATGAAGGCGAAGATCGCTTCGAGCGGCTTGACTGTCAGTCAGCTGGTCAAGACCGCCTGGGCCTCGGCCAGCACCTACCGCAAGTCGGACCACCGCGGCGGGGCCAATGGTGCGCGCATTCGCCTGGCGCCGCAGCGCGATTGGGACGTCAACGAGCCGGCCGAGCTGGCCAAGGTCCTCACCAAGTATGAGGAACTGCGCGCCGGCACCACCTTCTCGATGGCCGACACTATCGTGCTGGGCGGCGTCGTGGGCCTTGAGCAGGCGATCAAGGCGGCGGGCTTCAACGTGGCCGTGCCGTTCACCGGTGGCCGCGGCGATGCCAGCGAAGCGCAGACCGATGCTGAAAGCTTTGCCGTGCTTGAGCCGCAAGCCGATGCCTTTCGCAATTACCTGCCCAAAAAGCTGCGCGTGAAGACCGAGGAGATGATGCTCGATCGCGCCGCCCTGCTGGGCCTGTCGGTGCCCGAAATGACCGTTCTGATCGGCGGCCTGCGCGTGCTGGGAACGAACTATGGCCAGCGCGGCCATGGCAGCTTCACGCACCGCCCGGGCCAGCTGACGACTGACTTTTTCGTGAACCTGCTCGACATGACCCACGCCTGGAAGTCGGTTGAGGGCAGCGACGAGGAGGAGTTCGTCGCAACCGATCGCAGCGGCGGCGGCGAAAGCTGGCGCGCAACCCGGGCCGACCTGGTGTTCGGCTCCAACTCTGAACTGCGCGCCGTGGCCGAAGTCTATGCCGAACGCGGCAACGAAGAGAAGTTCGTGGCCGACTTCGTCAAGGCCTGGACCAAGGTGATGAACGCTGATCGGTTTGATCTGAATTAGGCGGTTGCAGCACAGCTAATGCCCCGCCTCCGGCCCTGGCCGGGGCGGGGTTGCCATATTTGGTTGGCTTCCTGCATTAAACCAACATTCGGCCGCACCGGCTCACCGCTGCTTGTCGCCGCGGCCGTGCTGCCCTAGGCGCTGCACACCACGCCTGCTGAAGAGCTGCCTTGCCCAACCCCTTTGCGCCATTGCTGAAGCGCCTGCGCAATCGGGATCAGGGCGCGGCGCTGATGCTCGCCCTGTTGGTTGAGGCGCTGCTGGTGGTGGCGGTGCTGTCGATCGGATTGTACGATCCACCAAAGCCCCCGGGCACGCCCTCGCTGGTCAGCGTCAATGTCGCCGCGCCGCCCGCGCCGGTGCAGGATCACTCCAAGCCGGAACTGGCGAAGGCCAAGGCCCCTCTCCAGACCCCGCAGGAACCCCCGCCTGTCCCGGTGCCCAGCGCTGCGCCGGTTCAGTCTGTACCGCCGATTATCCAGATTTCACGCAGCCAGATGGCCGAGCTCGACATTTCCCGCTTGCCGCGCCAGCCAGGTCAAGCCGCTGCGCGGCCCAAAAGTGCCTATGGCCCGGTCGACACGGGCGTGCCGGGAGACAGCAAGCGCGTCGGCTCGGCCCCGAATGGCCAGCCGATGTACGCCGCTGCCTGGTATCGCGAACCCTACGACAGCGAGCTATCGGGCTACCTTTCCACCGCTGATGGTCCCGGCTGGGCCCTGATCGCCTGCCGCACCGCCCCGGATTATCGGGTGGAGGACTGTGTCGGCCTGGGGGAATACCCCCAAGGTTCGCGGATCGAGCGCGCGGTGCTGGCCGCTGCCTGGCAGTTCAAGGTTCGCCCCCCGCGCGTTGGCGGGGTGGCGAGAATTGGTGAATGGGTCCGGATCCGGATCGAATACGGGCTTAAGCCGCCTCGTCCTTAGCATCCATGTCATAGGCGGTGTGCAGCACGCGGACGGCCAGTTCGGTCTCATCCTCGTCGATCAGGACCGAAACCTTGATTTCGCTGGTGCTGATCGCCTGGATGTTGATCCCGCGATCGGCGAGCGCCCGGAACATGGTCGCCGCGACGCCAGCGTGGCTCTTCATGCCGACACCAACAACGCTGATCTTTGCAACCTTCCCGTCGGTGATGATGCGGTTGAAGCCGATCGCTTCCTTCTGCGCCTCCAGCAGGGTCTGCGCGCGCAGCAGGTCGGCGCCCGGCACGGTGAAGGTCACGTCGGTCTCGCCCTTGTCGCGGCCAACGTTCTGGATGATCATGTCGACGTTGATGTTGGCGGCAGCTAGCGGGCCGAAGATGGTTGCAACGGCGCCCGGACGATCGGGTACGCGGGTCAGAATGACCTTGGCTTCGTTCTTGTCGGCGGCGATGCCGGTGATCAGCTGGCGTTCCATATCGATGCCTTCCAGTTCTTCGTCGCTAACAATCATGGTGCCGGGGATAGCGTCGGCAGGCGCTGCATCGTCATCGATGAAGCTCGACAGGACCTGTACCCGCACGCCTTCCTTCATGGCCAGGCTGACTGAGCGGGTTTGCAGGACCTTCGATCCGACCGAGGCCAGTTCGAGCATTTCCTCGTAGGTCACGTACTTGAGCTTGCGCGCCTTGGCGACGATCCGCGGGTCGGTGGTGTAGACCCCGTCGACATCGGTGTAGATATCGCAGCGGTCGGCACCGATCGCGGCTGCTACTGCCACTGCCGACGTGTCAGAGCCTCCGCGGCCCAGCGTGGTAATGCGGTTGTCGTCGGTCACGCCCTGGAAGCCTGGGATAACCGCGATTTCACCCGCCGCCATCGAGGCGAGCAAGGCGTTACTGTCAATCTCGCCAATCCGGGCCTTGGCGTGGGCATCGTCGGTGTGGATTGGCAATTGCCAGCCCAGCCATGACCGGGCCTTGCAGCCCAGCGCCTGGAGCGTCAACGCGAGCAGACCCGAGGTGACCTGTTCGCCGCTCGCTACGACCACGTCATATTCGGCGGGATCGTAAAGCGGATTGGCCTCGCGGCAAAAGCCTACCAACCGGTCAGTCTCGCCGGCCATGGCAGAAACAACGACGGCAACTTCGTGCCCGGCGGCCTGCTGCCGGCGGACGATATTGGCAACCCGGCGGATCCGTTCCGATCCGGCCATCGAGGTTCCACCGAACTTCATCACGATGCGGCCCACGGCGAACGCACCTTTCCGCAATAATCTTACCCGCGAGACCCCTCGCCCCGCAGCGCGCGCCCTGTTAGGGAGGCCGCATGAGCAATGCAACCTCCAGAGCGACCATCCGGCCCGAGGAAGCCGCCCATTTCGGCCAGTTGGCGGCCGATTGGTGGGATCCCAAGGGCTCGTCGGCCATGCTTCACCGGCTCAACCCGGTCCGGCTGGCCTTTCTGCGCGGGGCAATCGATGCGCACTGGGGCACCGATTCGCGTGGGGTGAAGCCGCTTTCCGGCAAGCGCGCGCTTGATGTCGGGTGCGGGGCAGGCTTGCTGTGCGAACCACTCGCCCGGCTCGGTGCAAAGGTAACCGGGGTTGACGCCGCCCAAGAAAACATTGCCGCTGCCCAGACCCATGCGGGCGGTTCGGGCCTGACGATCGATTATCGCTGCGGAGAGATCGGCGGCCTTGGTCTGGATGGGTTCGATCTGGTCACTTCGCTCGAAGTGATCGAGCACGTTGCCGATAAGGCGGCGTTCCTGGCCGCACTGAAGGGGGCCCTGGCCCCGGGCGGATTGATGGTGCTGTCCACGCCCAACCGCACCCCAAGCTCAAAGCTGCTGATGGTTGAGGCAGCGGAACGGTTCGGCATGGTCCCGCGCGGCACCCATCATTGGGAAGACTTTATCACCCCGGCTGAACTGCGCGAATTGCTTGCCCCGCTCGGCCTGGTGATGGGCGAACCGCAGGGGATCGCGTGGAGCCCGATCAAGGGGCTCCACCTCTCCAGCGACCTGTCGCTCAATTACATCGTCTGTGTGACAGGCGGCTTCTGATCGGTTTCTGGCTGCGGCACGGCTGGTGGTTCCTTGGCCTCCGGCTTTGCGGCAGGGGGCGGGACGGCCTGGCCCACGCGGACCAGCGGCCCATCGGCCAGGCAAGCCGGCAGCCGGCTTTCCAGATCAAATTCGCGGCCGTGCAAGGCGGCGATTTCCGCCTCGCGGATCGCCAGGTAATATTCCCGCTCGGCAGCATAGGGGTTTGAACAGTCGCTGCGCAGGCGGCGCAGGAACCCGTCGATTTCCACCCGGTCGTCCAGCGAGCGGGCAATGCCAGTCCCGGTGGCATAAACCGGTGAACTGAACGGTGCCCCGGCCATTGCCGGGACGAGCGACAGGTCAAGCAGGCGGCCGACCAGATCGCGCGTCGATGTCGCTCCAATCAACGGCAGATACATGTAAGGACCTGCGCCGATACCATAGTAACCCAGCGTATTGGCAAAGCCGTTGCGCTCATAGCCCAGGCCAAATGGCTTCCGCTCCGCAAAGTTGAACAGGCCTGCAACGCCGATCGTGGAGTTGATGCCAAATCGGCCCAGTGCGCGAAACGCGCGGCCGATTTTGAATTGCAACAGCGAATTCGCCAGGTTGATCGGCTCGCTCAGGTTGTTGAGCGCGTTGTGAACGCCTTGGCGCAGCGGCTTTGGCGTGGCCATGACATAACCCTCGGCGATCGGTCCGACGACCGCCTTGTCGACCGCCTGGACCGCTTCGAAGCTGACTTCATTGATGGCCGCTGCCGGGTCGCCTGGCGGTGTCCCCTGTCCCGTCACTACGATTTCATCACCGGTGGCGGGTGGGGCTGCGGGGTCCTGCGCGGGTTTGGTGGGAGCCGGCTCAGCCATTGGGGCATGAGAAGTCGGCGCCACAACGGGATCCGGGGACGCAGCCGGTGCAACCGTGGTGGCAGGAGCCAGCGCCAATGCCGTGGCCAATACGATTTGCAAAATAAAACTCCGCTCTCGGTTCCGGTTTGGCCGGTTGTGGCGGACGTAGGATCACGGTGACCCTATTGTCTATGGTCTACCCAGGCCGAGGCACACGGAACATCGCAAACGCGAACCGGCTTAGCACTTAACGCGGGAAAAATGCCACCGGCGCCCAGGCCGTGATCCGTGTTCCTACGAACCTTCTGCGGGTTCCCAAGGCGTTGGAAGAGCAGGGGCGTTTCGCAAAATCTTTCTGACTGTCTCGGCGCGATCATCCCAAGATCCATCCACCGGGATCCAGCGAACAAGGGCCTTGTTGAGGATCCCTTCGGCAATATCAGCAAATCGGCGGCGCTCAGCATCCTCGCCGAAGAACCGCGTGCCATCGGCGACCCAAGGCACATCTGCTGCGAAGCGCAGATAAAGGTCTGCGCGCGGATAGGACAGGAGGGCATTCGGCACATACCCGAACAGCATTTCGGCCCAGGCGGCAGTCATCAACTGGTCGGTATCAAGGATCAGTAGCGGCGATTGTTCAGACAATGCGGCGCGGGTCGCCGTGGCCTGCCCTTCGGCTATGGCCAGCAAATCGTCCATCGTCAGTTCGGTGCCACGCTCTTCGCAGTACGCCCGGCCGTATTCGGGCACCCACGGCAGGCCCAGTTCGCGCGAGAGTTGCTGGGCCAGTACCGACTTGCCGGTACTTTCCGCACCGTGGAAGCATACGGTGAAGGTCATGCCGCAGCGGCCCGTTGCTGGCGGTGAACCGTTATCCATTCCTTCAGGCCAAACAGGCTCATGACCAGCATCCCGGCATAGAGCCCGGCCGTGGGATAGAGCCCGCGATTGATGTAAAGCAGCACCGCGGCCACATCGATCGCGATCCACAGCAACCAATTTTCAATGCGGCGATAGCCCAGCAGGATTTGCGCAGTGACACTGGCCCCGGCAATCGCGCTATCCGCAAAGGGCAGCGCTGCATTGGTATATCTGTGCATCAGCCAGCCAAGGTTGAGGCTGAGCGCCGCGGTGATGGCCAGCCAGACGGCCCGGCTGCGCCAATCAAGCCAGCGCACCGCAATGCGGCCTTCATCGACCATGCCAAGCGATCGGCGCCACACGATCCAGCCCCAGACGTTGGCAAGGATGAAGAACACCTGCAGGCCGCTCTCAGCGTAGAGGCGGTTTTCGAAGAAAATCAGCACGTACAGCGCGACCGATGCGATCGCGAAGGCAAAGTTCCACTGGGAACGGAAGATCAGCAAGGCGATGTTGACCAGGCCCAGTCCCGCCGCCAGCCATTCCAGCGCCTTCAATGTCTCGGGAGAGAAGGTCATCCCAGGGCTGCTGCCCATTCGGCTTCCTTGAAGCCTACCAGCAGCCCGCCGGGGTGCTCCACGATCGGGCGCTTGATGCATGAGGGGTTGGCCGCCATGATCACCACGGCCTTCGCCTGGTCAAGATCGGTCTTGTCGGCATCGGGCAGCTTCTTGAAGGTCGTGCCGGCCCGGTTAAGGACCTTTTCCCAGCCAGCGGCCGCACACCAATCAGCCAGCCGCGCAGCATTGGCGCCGGCCTTCTTGTAGTCATGGAAGGCATAGGCAAGGCCCTGATTGTCAAGCCAGGTTCGGGCCTTCTTGACCGTATCGCAATTGGGAATGCCGTAAAGGATCAGGCTCACGCCGGGTGCCTTTCAAAGTGGTGCGTGCGGGGGTTGTCCGCGGTGTAGAGGGTATAGCTTTCGTAATAGGCATCGCGGCCGCGGCCCTGGACCAGGGCGTGGTCTGGATGGCGCCCCCAGGCTTGTGCCGCCTCTGCGCTGGCCCATTCGGACAGGGCGATTACCTCGCCGTCATCAGCGACATAGCCCTTGAACGAGATGAAGCCAGGCTGTGCCCGTGCCAGTTCCTCCATGCGCGCAGCATCGGCAGCATAGGCCGCTGCGTCCATCTCGGCGCGCTTGCGATTGCGGAAGACAACGAGGAACATGGGTGCCTCCTAGGGCGGTGCGTCAACGCTCGCTAGTGGACTTTTCGCTGCATTGCCGCCAAAGCCGCAACATTATGTCGTTTAATAGCTTTGGCCGCCTGTTCCGTTTCACCACCTGGGGCGAAAGCCACGGGCCGGCGCTGGGCGCCGTGGTCGATGGCTGCCCGCCGGGGCTCGCGATCAGCGAGGCGGCGATCCAGCCGTTCCTTGATGCGCGGCGTCCGGGACAATCAAAGTTTACGACCCAGCGGCAGGAACCCGATGCCGTGCGCATCCTGTCGGGCGTGTTCGAAGGCAAGACCACCGGGACCCCGATCAGCCTGATGATCGAGAATGTCGATCAGCGGTCCAAGGACTATTCCGAAGTGGCCAAGGCCTATCGCCCCGGCCATGCCGACTATGCCTATGATGCCAAGTATGGCTTTCGTGACTATCGCGGCGGCGGGCGCAGTTCGGCGCGTGAAACCGCAGCGCGGGTTGCCGCCGGGGGCGTGGCGCGGCTGGTCATCCCCGAGGTGACGATCATCGGCTATGTTGCCGAGATCGGCGGCGATGCGATCGATCCGGCCAACTTTGATCCGGCCGAAATTGGCAACAACCCGTTCTTCTGCCCCGATGCTGCCGCTGCGGCGCGCTGGGAAAAGATCGTCGACGAAGCGCGGCTGGCGGGTTCTTCCGTGGGCGCGGTGGTGGAATGCGTGGCCACCGGCGTGCCCGCCGGCTGGGGCGCGCCGCTTTATGCCAAGCTCGATTCCGAACTGGCCTCGGCCATGATGGGGATCAACGCGGTAAAGGGCGTTGAAATTGGCGACGGTTTCGCCGCTGCCCGTTTGCGCGGTGAAGACAATGCCGATCCGATGCGCCCCGGAGCGGGCGCGCCAGAGTTTCTGGCCAACCACGCGGGCGGGATCGCCGGTGGCATCTCAACCGGCCAGCCGGTCAAGGTGCGGGTGGCCTTCAAGCCGACCAGTTCTATTCTCACTCCGGTTGAAACGATTGATCGCGAAGGCGCCGCTGCCGAAATCCGCACCAAGGGTCGCCATGACCCCTGCGTTGGCATCCGCGGCGTGCCGGTTGTGGAAGCAATGATGGCCCTGGTCCTGGCGGACCAGAAGCTGCTCCACCGCGGCCAATGCGGCTGAGGCGGCAACCAACTCGCAATCAATTCCGCTCACCCTGAACTTGTCGAAGTGTGCCTCGACAAGCTCAGCACGAGCGGGTCAAGAGATAGGGTGGGCTGCGAAGACGAAGATTAACCCCGCAGCACTGCACCCAGCTTGCCAGCCGCCGCGGTGATTGCATCGGCAATCGCCTTTAGATCGGCTTCAGCATAGCTCTTTTCGGTCGGCTGCAGGGTCACTTCGACGGCAACCGACTTCTGACCTTCCGGCACGCCCTGGCCGCGGAAGTCATCGAACAACCGTGCGGCAACGATATTCGCCTTGTCCGCCCCCTTGATTGCGCGGACCAGATCCCCGGCTGGCAGCTTTGCGTCAACCAGGAACGCAAAGTCGCGCGTCACGCTTTGGAGTGCTGGCGGGGCATAGGCGGCGCGGGCGAACCCGACTGCACCGCGCTTCGCCGGAATGGCATCCAGGAACAGTTCAACTGCCGCAACTGGGCCATCCACGTCGAACTGCTTGAGCAGCGCCGGGTGGAGCATGCCAAAGCGGGCCAATATGGTCTTGGGCCCAAGCCGAAGCGTTGCCGACTGACCAGGATGGAACTGCGATCCCGCTTCGCCCATCACCTGCAGGTTTTCGACCGGCGCACCGGCTTCGGCCAGCAAGGCCAGGGCCTCGGCCTTGGCGTCGAAGGCATCGAACGAGGCAGCCTTGCCGGTCGCCCAGCCGCGTGGCGTTTTTTCACCAGCCAGCACCACGCCCAGCGTCAGGCGCTCATCGCTGTGGCCGCTTGTCCCGCGCAGATAACGCCGGCCAAGTTCAAACAGCCGAAGGCCATCGGCGCCACGATCAACATTGCGCTTCACAGCCGAAAGCAGGCCGGGCAGCAGCGAGGGGCGCATGACCTTCAGATCTTCGCTGATCGGATTGGCCAGAGTCCAGAGATCGGCATTCCCATCCGCAAAGGCCGCAGCCTGGGCTTCGGGCAGGAATGACCAGGTTACCGCTTCGTTCAGGCCGCGCGCGGCGGCGGCACGGCGCAGCTTGCGCTCCAGCTTCTGCGCCGGGGTCGCAGTCGGGCGGGCCACGCCGTCGGCGCGCGGCAGAGCCACGCTGGCGACATTGTCCAGCCCGTGAATGCGGACAACTTCTTCGACCAGATCGGGCGCGCCATCCACGTCGGGGCGCCAGCTCGGGACGGTTACGTTGAACTGTGCGTCGGCGCTGAAACCCAGCGCGCTCAGGATTTCGCGCTGGCGATCACCGGCAATGGCCACGCCGCCAAGCCCTTCGGACAGGGCCGGATCATAGGCCACCACCTTGGTCCCGGCAGGCGGAGTGCCGGCCTGGATGACTTCGCTTGGGGTCCCGCCGCAGATTTCGACGATCAGCTCGGTCAGGATCGCGAGGCCGGCATCGAGGAAGGCCGGATCGACCCCGCGCTCAAACCGGGCGCGGGCGTCCGAGGTGAGGTTCAGCGCGCGGCCGGTCTCGCCAATGCGGACCGGATCGAAATAGGCCACTTCCAGCAGCACGTCGGTCGTCTCGTCCGCGCAGCCCGAGTGTTCGCCGCCCATGATCCCGGCGATGTCGTGCACGCCCTTGTCGTCAGCGATCACGGTCATCGCCGAGTTCAGCGTGTATTCCTTGCCGTTGAGCGCCAGCACGGTTTCCCCGTCAATCGCGCGGCGGGCAAAGATCGCGCCAGTCAGCTTGGCGAGATCATAGGCGTGGGCCGGACGGCCATAGGCCAGCATGACATAGTTGGTAATGTCGACCAGTGCCGAGATCGGGCGTTGGCCGGCGCTCAGCAGGCGATCCTGCATCCACTGCGGCGAGGCACCATTCTTAACGCCGCGGATCGCGCGGCCATAAAAGGCGGGGCAGCCTTCGGGATCGTCAGTGCGGATCGGTAGCGGGCAGGGGAAGCTGCCCGGTGCGGCCTGAACCGCGATTGGCTTCAGCTTGCCAAGGCCAGCCGCGGCAAGATCGCGCGCGATGCCATAAACGCCCATGCAGTCCGGCCGGTTGGGCGTGATTGCCACGTCAAACACCGGATCGGTGCCGTGGTAATCGGCGAAATCGGTTCCGATTGGCGCATCGGCGGGCAGTTCGATGATCCCGTCATGATCGTCACCCAGCTCCAGTTCGCGGGTCGAGCACATCATGCCGTTGCTCTCAACCCCGCGGATCGCGCTCTTCTTGAGCTCGAATCCGCCGGCGGGAACAACCGCGCCTGGCAGACCGAGCACGCCAACCAGGCCAGCGCGGGCATTGGGGGCACCGCAAACAACCTGCAGCGGCGCGCCATCACCGGTATCGACGGTCAGTACCTGCAGCTTGTCGGCATTGGGGTGGCGCTCGGCGGTGAGCACCTTGGCGACCTTGAAACCGGCGAGCTTGGCAGCGGGATCCTCGATCCCCTCCACCTCAAGCCCGACGGCGTTGAGCTTGGCCGAAATCTCCTCGACCGTAGCCGTGGTGTCGAGATGGTCCTTGAGCCAGGAAAGCGAGAACTTCATGGTGCCGCCCTCCTTAAGCCGCAGTGCCGACGCCGCCCGACAGGGTCGGGACGTCATTGGGGTTAAAGCCATAGTGCGACAGCCAGCGGGCATCGCCATCGAAGAAGGCGCGCAGGTCATCCATGCCGTACTTCAGCATGGCAAGGCGATCGACGCCCACGCCAAAGGCAAAGCCCTGCCACTCGTCGGGATCAAGCCCGCCAGCGGCAATCACCTTGCGGTTGACCATGCCGCTGCCCAGCAGTTCCATCCAGCCGTGCCCCGGCGCATCGCCCGATCCACCCAGCACGCGCCGACTTTTACCATCTTGGCCGTTCACCAGTGCGAAGCCGACGTCGACCTCCACCGAAGGTTCGGTGAAGGGGAAATAGCTGGGACGCAGACGCAGAACGATGTCGTCGCGCTCAAAGAACGCCTTGAGGAAGGTTTCCAGCGTCCACTTGAGGTGGCCGAGGTGAATGCCCTTGTCGATCACCAGGCCTTCGACCTGGTGGAACATCGGCGTGTGCGTGGCATCGCTATCGCTGCGATAGACGCGGCCCGGCGCGATGATGCGGATCGGTGCGCCCTGCGCCAGCATCGATCGGATCTGGACCGGGCTGGTGTGCGTGCGCAGCAGCATCGCGCGGCCCTCAGCGTCCTTGTCCGGGAAGTAGAAGGTATCATGCATCGCGCGGGCCGGGTGGCTTTCCGGGATGTTGAGCGCGGTGAAATTGTGCCAGTCGTCCTCGATCTCCGGTCCGGTGGCGACGGCAAAGCCAAGGTCGGCGAAGATTTCGGCCAGCTCGTCCATCACCTGGCTGACCGGGTGGACCGAGCCACGCGGCGCTTCGGGCGCGGGCAGAGTCAGGTCGACCGTTTCATTGGCCAGGCGGGCTTCGAGCACGGCGGCTTCCAGCCCGGCCTTGCGATCGGTCAGGGCGTCGGTCACGCCTTCGCGCAGTGCGTGGATTTGCGGGCCGACAGTCTGGCGGTCTTCCGGGGACATGGCACCCAGGGTCTTGAGCAGGCCGGAAATCGACCCCTGCTTGCCCAAAAACTCGATCCGCAGGGCCTCCAGCGCGTCGAGATCCTGCGCGGCGGCGATGCGTGCCAGCGCCTCTTCACGGGTGCTTGCGTAATCCACTGGTAGAGCCCTGTCCTTTGCTTGGAATGGCGCCTTTAGCGGCCTTGCGAGCAGGGTCAAAACCGAATCTGCGGTTTTGCGCCTGCGCTCCGGCGGTTCATGCTTTCGGCGGTAAAACGAAAAGGGCGCGGACGGTTTCCCATCCGCGCCCCTTGCGCTTGGCTTTGGTGCCTGCGGCTTAGGCCGGCAGAGCAGCCTTGGCCTGAGCGATGACAGCAGCGAAAACGCCGCCTTCGTTCATCGCCAGATCGGCCATTGCCTTACGGTCCAGTTCGATCCCGGCCAGCTTGGTGCCGTGGATGAACTGCGAATAGGTCAGGCCTTCGGCGCGGACGGCAGCGTTGATGCGCTGGATCCACAGGGCGCGGAAGGTCCGCTTCTTAACCTTGCGGTCGCGATAGGCGTACTGGCCGGCCTTTTCGACGGCCTGACGGGCAACGCGAATCGTGTTCTTGCGACGGCCACGATAGCCCTTCGCCTGATCCAGAATCCGCTTGTGCTTGGCACGGGTGGTAACACCCCGCTTGATACGGCTCATCTTTCAGTACTCCTCAGTTGAGCCCGTAGGGCGCCCACTTCTTGATCGTCTTCGCGTCTGCGTCAGAGATCGTGTCGGTGCGGCGATGCTGGCGGATGTACTTGGCGTTGTGGCTGATCAAACGGTGACGCTTGCCAACCGCGCCGTGCTTGATCTTGCCGGTTGCGGTGAGCTTGAAGCGCTTTTTGACGCCGCTCTTGGTCTTGAGCTTGGGCATTTTCGTCTCCTTGTTCGAGACACGTC
>JACCED011998949.1_pt1 | contig 44168 bp, 41 predicted proteins | sample 7455021 | NCBI WGS metagenome assembly JACCED01 (sample SAMN15323456, study PRJNA562643) | freshwater metagenome | isolation source: river surface water | place: USA:Blue River Watershed | collected 2017-08-19
CAATAGAGGTACTCATCCAAGAATGGCAGCCACAGTTATTGGTGGTGGGTTTGCCAACTTATCCTGATGGTGCAGAACATGAGATGACTCTAAAAGCTAAACGCTTTGGCAATCAACTGCATGGGCGTTTTCAAAAGGAAGTGGTTTGGGTCGATGAGCGCTACACCTCAGTATCTGTTCAAGATGGTAATGATGCCTTGGCTGCCCAATTGATCTTGCAGCAGTACCTGGATACGATTTAAGATAAAAATATAGGAAACATCAGAGTAAGATACTTAGATTGAAATTGTTAAATTAAAAGTAATGAGCAGTAATAAGAAGTAATCAACAGGCTGGGCCCGAAGATAGCAAAAAAGTAAAAGTAAATGAAACATTGAATGAAAGCTTATGTCATCCATTCCTAACGCAGAAGACCTTTATCAAACTCTTTTAAATCAATTAAAAGAGCAAAAGAAGATCAGCCCTGATTTTCTTTTGGCTGGTTTGGCCAGTGGTGGTGCTTGGGTGGCTGAGCGCTTGGCCAAAGATCTCGGTTTATCTGCTCATGGCGTGATCAATGTGTCATTCCACCGTGATGACTATTCTGAAAAAGGCATCAAGGCACTCAATAGCTCAGAAGGCATGTCTACCAAATTACCTTTCGAGGTGGAGGGTGCTCACATCATTATGGTTGATGATGTTTTAGATACCGGTAGAACTGTTCGGGCGGCTCTTAATGAGTTATTTGACTATGGGCGTCCGGCCAAGGTTGATTTAGCCGTTCTTGCAGATCGCCATAGAAGGCAGCTACCAGTTGATGCCACCTTCAAAGGAGCTAAGGTCCAAGTGACTAATGACCAGATTTTGGTTTTAGAGCAATTGGATGATGGGCACTTTAGCTTTAGCTCTGAGGTTCAATAAAGAGAACAAGAAGAAAACAAAAAAATAAGAAAAAGACAACATAAGACCCAAGAGAAAAGATTAAAATACCGACCTAAGATGCCAAAAACCTCTAAGACTGCCAGCCAACTTCAGCTCAATGATCAAGGTGAGCTCACTCATTTGCTCACCTTAGAAGGTTTACCCAAAGAACATATTCTTCATATCCTCGATACAGCCCAACAATTTGTGGCTGTGAGCGACTCAGATCGAGAAGTTAAAAAAGTTCCATTGCTGCGCGGTAAGAATGTTTTCAATCTCTTCTTTGAGAACTCTACCCGCACTAGAACCACTTTTGAAATCGCTGCTAAACGCTTATCAGCTGATGTCATTAACTTAGACATTCAGACATCATCAACGGCTAAGGGTGAAACGCTGCTAGATACTATTGATAACTTAGTGGCGATGCAGGCCGATATCTTTGTGGTACGTCATAAGACCACTGGTGCTGCTTTAGAGGTGGCTCAACATTTACCACCGCATGTGCATGTGATCAATGCCGGTGATGGCACTAATCAGCATCCTACGCAAGGTCTGCTTGATATGTACACCATGCGTCATTACAAGCAAGATTTCACAAAGATTAAAGTGGCCATCATTGGTGACATTGTTCATAGTCGAGTGGCTAAATCAAACATTCATGCGTTGACCACTTTGGGTTGTCCAGAGATCAGAGCGATTGGTCCTGAGAGTTTGTTGCCTAAAGACTTGAACATGATGGGCGTCAAAATCTATAACAACATTGAAGAAGGTTTAAAAGATGTTGATGTGGTTATGACCTTACGTATCCAAAAGGAACGCATGGGAGCAGGTCAAGTACCAGAGGGTAATGCATTCTTCAAGCAGTGGGGTCTCACCAAAGAAAGACTTCAATTAGCTAAACCAGATGCGATTGTGATGCATCCAGGCCCAATGAACCGTGAAGTAGAGATTGCTAGTGAAGTCGCCGATGGTCCGCAAGCTGTGATCCTCAAACAAGTGACGTTTGGTATTGCAGTGCGTATGGCTATGATGTCAATAATTATAGGCAATTAATTCAAATATTTCATTATCAAATTAATTGGCTATTGTTTTTTGAAACAGAGATTAAATTTAGCCTTTTACCATCCCAAGACATAAAATTGAAAGGTTACGCTTAGTTTTGGGCATAGAGAGAAGATTTGTAAAGTAAGAAACTTCTTAGTTATTATTGACAAGGTGGGCCCACCCTCTCGTTCTAAATCATATAGTTTTAACATTTAAATTAAAGTGTCAAGTTTATGGATAAACAATCAATATTTCCCTTGTTGATAAGGCTTTGGGATCATCTTAACTTAAGTCGACGCAGGCAGTTAATTCTTTTGTTGATTCTTATGCTGATAACGGCTTTAGCTGAAATCTTAAGTATTGGATCTATCTTTCCATATTTGGGCGTGTTGGTTTCACCCGAAATTTTTTTTTCCCATCCATTTTTTCAACCCGTTATTGAAAAGTTTGAATTAACAAAGCCGGCACAACTTTTGCTTCCATTGACTGTGCTATTTGTAGTTGCTGCTGTAATGGCAGGTATTATGAGAGCGTTTTTACTTTGGGCAAGCATTAGTTTTTCGTATTCCTTGGGGGCTGAACTTAGTACAAGTGTTTATGCTAGAACACTTTATCAGCCTTATACCGTCCATTGCTCGCGAAACAGTAGTGAAGTTATAAATGGCATTACGAATCACATCAATAAAGTTATAGATATTATTAGCATGTTATTGATACTTATTAGTGCGTGTGTCATTCTTGCATGCTCACTTTTCGCTCTTTTAATGGTTGAACCAATTGTTGGATTAACTGTAATTGGGGGTTTGGGGTCAATATACATTTGCATTATCAAACTAACACGTAAACGTCTAATAATTAATAGTAGGCGCATGGCATATGAGTCAAATAATGTTATACAAATTCTTCAGGAAGGGTTGGGTGGTATTAGAGACGTTCTTATAGATGGTAGTCAGGCAGAGCGCATTAAAGTTTATCAAGTCGCCGATTTGAATTTGAGACGTGCCCAGGGAAATACCTCATTTATAGCTGCTAGTCCAAGATTTGGTGTAGAGGCATTTGGCATGTTGTTTATTGCATTATTAGCTTATGAGCTCTCTAAACAGGGTAGTGGTTTTGCGAATGTAATACCTTTTCTAGGGGCTCTAGCCATGGGGGCGCAAAGGTTGTTACCTGTATTGCAACAAGCTTATTCTTCTTGGTCTGGAATACGAGGCGGACAGATTTCACTAATCATATCCTTGCAATTGCTCGACCAACCTTTTCCCATAAACCCTATTCAGTCATCTGTGCCGGAGTTATCTTTTGAGCATGATATTTTTTTAAATAAAATTGGATTTCGCTATGATGAATTTTCGCCTTATGTTTTAAAGCAAATTAATCTCAAAATCGTAAAGGGTGCTCGAATAGGTTTTATTGGGGTAACGGGAAGTGGTAAGAGTACATTGCTTGATATTATTATGGGATTGTTGCATCCGACAGAAGGGAAGCTTGAGGTAGACGGTCAGATTGTTACTTCGGCAAATTGCCGGTCTTGGCAAAGTCGTATTGCGCATGTTCCTCAAGATATTTTTTTGACGGATAGTACGGTGTTAGAGAATATTGCATTTGGTGTACCCAAAGATAAAATTGATTTTGAGAGAGTGGTTATGGTTGCTCAGCAAGCTCAAATTGCTGATGTAATATCAAGTTGGCCCAATAAATATCAAACAAAGGTTGGCGAGCGAGGTGTCCGCCTATCTGGGGGACAACGTCAACGTATCGGAATAGCCCGTGCTCTGTATAGACAGGCAGATATAATTATTTTTGACGAGGCTACCAGTGCGTTGGATAGTGAAACCGAGCGAGCAATTATGCACACTATTGAAACCCTTCCTAATGGTATTACCATGTTGATTGTTGCTCATCGTGTTTCTACTTTGAAGTATTGCAGTCAAATAGTTGAATTAGGTAGTGGTGAGGTGAGGCGAATTGGTAGTTATGCTGATATCATTAAATAAATAAAGATAGTCTTACAATGCTCAATAACTCCTCAATTCTAATAACTGGCGGCACAGGATCTTTTGGTCATACCTTTGTGCCAATGACCTTGGCTAAATATAATCCAAAAAGATTGGTTATATTTTCCCGCGACGAAATGAAACAATGGGAAATGGCTAAGATTTATGGCGCTGATGATAGGGTGCGTTTTTTTATCGGGGATGTTCGCGATAAAGAGAGGCTTTCAAGGGCTTTGAGTAATATTGATTATGTTGTTCATGCCGCTGCTACTAAAATTGTTCCTATTGCGGAATATAATCCATTTGAATGTGTTAAGACTAATGTTTTTGGTGCAATGAATTTGATTGATGCTTGTATTGATCAAGGTGTTAAGCGTGTCGTGGCACTCTCAACAGATAAAGCAAGCAGTCCAGCAAATTTATATGGGGCCACAAAGCTTACCTCTGATAAATTGTTTATTTCAGGCAACTCTTATGCTGGAAAAACTGATACTCGTTTTGCCGTTGTTCGCTATGGGAACGTAATGGGTTCTCGTGGTTCTGTTATCCCATTCTTTTTGAGTCAAGTTAAAACTGGTGTTTTGTCAATTACGGATTCTCGAATGACGCGTTTTATGATTTCCCTTGATCAGGGTGTTCAAATGGTTTGGCACGCCTTTCAAGATATGATAGGTGGCGAAATTTATGTAAGAAAAATTCCATCAATGAATATTCTGGATATTGCACTTGCTATTGCTCCTCATGCCGTACATGAAATTATCGGTATTAGGCCAGGAGAAAAGCTTCATGAGCAAATGATTGGGCCCGAGGATGCTCCACATACATACGAATATTCTGACTATTACAAAGTATTGCCTGTAATACATAATTGGAGTAGAGATCCAGCTAGGATTAATGGTGGTAGTCTTGTGCCATCTAATTTTAATTACAGTTCAGATAATAACTCTGATTGGATGAGTGTTGCCAGTCTTCGAGCTTGGGTTGATGAGCATTTAAATGCTATAGGTAAGATGTAATGCAAATCATTCCTTATGGTTTCCAAGATATTTGCCAAGAGGATATTGATGCGGTTATAGACGTTTTACGTTCAGATTTTCTTACACAGGGCCCAGTAGTTTCAGAGTTTGAAAAAGCAGTTGCTAGTTATTGTGGGGCTTTAGATGGGGTTGCGGTCAATAGTGCAACAAGCGCATTACATATCGCCTGTTTGTCTTTAGGTGTGGCTCGGGGAGATGTTGTTTGGACGTCACCTATAACATTTGTTGCGAGTGCAAATTGTGCTTTGTATTGTGGGGCAACAGTTGATTTTGTGGATATTGATCCGAATACATACAATATTAGTCTAATTAATCTTGAGAAAAAGTTAGTCGAAGCAAAAAAACGAGGAACTTTGCCCAAGGTTGTTATACCGGTTCATTTATGTGGTCAATCTTGTGATATGGAGGGGATATTTAATCTCAGCAAAAGGTATGGGTTTAAGATTATTGAAGACGCATCTCACGCTATTGGTGGAAAGTATCAATCACATTTTGTAGGCAACTGTCGTTACAGTGATATTACTATATTTAGTTTTCACCCAGTCAAGATTATAACAACCGGTGAAGGTGGAATGGCGACTACAAATGATTTGACTCTTGCAAAACGAATGCGCTTACTAAGAAGTCATGGCATTACTAACTCTTTACCAGATATGATTCCATTCCCTGGTAATGAAATTTGGAACTATCAACAAATAGATCTTGGTTTTAACTATCGGATGACTGATATTCAGGCAGCGCTTGGTTTGAGTCAAATGCGCCGTTTAGATTATTTTGTTGAAAGGCGACGCCAAATTGCAAAGTATTATGACGATAATCTCAAGAAATTATCAATTGTGACGCCTTGGCAAAATCCAGATAGTTATTCGGCTTATCATCTATATCCAATTCGTATTAAGTCAAATGGGAGCAACATATCTCAGCGTCAATTATGGAGCTATTTACGAGATTCAAATATTCAATGTAATCTTCATTACATCCCTGTATATCGTCAGCCCTATTATCAATCAATTGGATTTAAGTCAAATTATTGCCCAGAAGCTGAACTATATTTCAAAGAGGCAATTTCGTTACCAATTTTCCCCGCTATGACTGAGAATCAGCAAAAACTAGTTATTTCTTTGTTGGAAGGAATTTTGAATTGAAGTTGGCGTTGGGTACGGCCCAATTTGGTTCAAATTATGGGATTACAAATGCTGTGGGATGCGTTCCTTTAGATGAGGTGAGTAGTATTCTTCAATTCTGCCAGAATAATGGCATTGATATGTTGGATACCGCAATAGCATATGGTTTTAGCGAAAGGCGCTTGGGTAGGTTGGGCGTTTCTTCTTATAAAATCATAACTAAATTGCCCCCATTGCCATCTGAAGTTGAAGATGTTGGTGATTGGGTCGAAAATCAGGTTCGCCAATCTCTTGAGCGCTTAAAGGTTAATGAAATTTATGGACTTTTACTGCATCAATCTAAGGATTTATTGGGGGATTCGAGTGAAGAGTTATTGCGATCAGTTAAAAATTTAAAGCTTGCCGGACTTATTAATAAGTTTGGCATATCAATTTACTCCCCAAATGAGCTTAATTGCATTAAAAAAATTGAAACTATTGATATTGTTCAGGCGCCATACAATCTTATTGATCGTCGTTTATTAACCTCTGGGTGGCTGCAGCGTTTGCATGATTTGGGAATTGAAGTCCATGCAAGATCAATTTTTTTGCAAGGGTTGCTTCTATTGCATCCGGATAATATCCCTAAAAAATTCTCAAGCTGGGTTCATATTTTTCGCGATTGGCATAGATGGTTAATTTATAGAGGTTTAGAGGCCACCGAGGTTTGTGCTGCCTTTGTGTATTCTGATCCTAGAGTTGACCGGGTAGTTATTGGGGTTGATAATTGCCAGCAATTACAGAGTATTTTTTATGCCTTAAATCCCCCGTTGTTGAAAAATTTTCCAGAAATTTATTGTGAAGACGAGAAATTAATTAATCCATCAAACTGGAATTGGCTATGAATAATCCCAAACCGACTATGAAGCGTTGCACCCGTTGCGGTCTTCCTGAAACTTATGAAACTATTGAATTTGATAGTGTCGGCGTATGTAACATATGCAGGCAGAGAGAGTTCAAGCACGACGGAGTTGACTGGAGTTCTCGTAAGAAAATTTTTGAGTCCCTAATCAATGAGTTTCGCGGAAAGTATGATTATGACTGTATCGTCCCATTCTCTGGTGGTAAAGATTCTACTTTCACTTTGTATCACTTGGTTAATGAGTACAAAATTAAGCCTTTAGTTGTTCAATTTAATCATGGCTTTATGCGACCAAATTTATTGGCAAATAATGAGCGAACCTTCAAGGCTCTTGGGGTTGATGTAATAAGTTTTACGCCCAATTGGAAACTGGTAAAGCGTTTAATGTTAGAAGCGCTGATTAGAAAAGGTGACTTCTGCTGGCATTGTCACACAGGTATTTTTTCTTATCCAATGCATATTGCAATTAAATACAATGTTCCGCTGGTATTGTGGGGGGAGCCTTCAAGTGAATACACTGCGTATTATGATTATAGGGATGATGAGGTTGAATCAGTTGATGAAACTAGATTTAATCGTTTTGTAAATCTTGGTATAACTGCTGAAGATATGAAGGGGATGATAGCGAAAGATTTTGATCTTGATCCGCGAGATCTTTTGCCATACTCATATCCGTCACTACGTGATTTGAAGCGGTTGCGATATCAATCAGTTTGCCTGGGGTCTTTTATTCCTTGGGATGCAAAGCGTCAATCAGAATTGATAATGGAAAAATTGGGTTGGCAGGGTGATGATGTCGAAGGTATGCCGCCTGGACTCTATAACTATGAAAAAATTGAGTGTTATTTGCAAGGTGTGCGTGATTATCTTAAATTTCTTAAGCGCGGATATTCCAGAGTTACTCAAATGACTGCTCTTGATATTCGGAATGGCAGAATGACTAAATCCGAAGCTGATTCACTTATTTCAGAGTGGGAGGGGCGAAAACCTCAATCCCTTAAATTATTCTTGGAATATCTTGAAATGACTGAGGATGAGTTTAATGCAATTGTTAGTAAGTTAGTCGTACCCCCTTTTGAGCCTGATTTTAAGGAAATTAAATGGGGTAAACCAATGAAAGACTTTGATAAGTGGTATCGGGAAAGTAAGAATGTATGAGTATTGGCATCGTTGATGTAGGTATTGGGAATATTGGTTCGTTGTATGGAGCCCTTTTTAGTCAAGGATGGGATATTCAAATAGTTACTGCTCCTCGACATCTCAGCGAGGTAAGTCATTTAATTTTACCTGGAGTTGGTTCATTTGCTACTGCTATGAAACGTCTTAACGACTTTGAATTGATCCAACCCTTGAGGGCTTATGCGGCTTCTGGCCGCCCCTTAATGGGAATTTGCCTTGGAATGCAAATTTTGGCAGATTGTGGTGATGAGGGTGGTGGTGCAGAGGGCTTAGGGCTTATTTCGGGTGGCGTAATTCAGTTTGATCATTCCTCAAGATTACGTTTCCCGCATGTTGGCTGGAATTTGGTGCATCCACAACGTCCACATCCAGTTTTGAAAGGTATACCATCAAACGTAGATTTTTATTTTGTACATAATTATATTTTTAGGGTGAATCAGCAAGTTGATATTATTGGAGTTACAGATTATGGATTAACTTTCCCCTCAATAGTTGGCCGTGATAATGTCGTTGGAACTCAATTTCACCCTGAGAAAAGCCAACGTAATGGTTTGCGCTTATTAGACAACTTTTGTTTATGGGATGGTTCATGTTGAAGCGTAGGATTATTCCAATAGAGTTATTGGATGGCGAGCGTTTGGTCAAAACAATCAACTTTTCATCCCCTAGAGATGTTGGCGATCCAATAAAAAGTTCAAAAGTTTATAGCGATCAGGATGCTGATGAACTACTTCTGATTAATATATCTCGTGAAAGTAGAGATATTGATATCCTTGTTAAAGTTGTTAACCAAATTTCTCAAGAATGTTTCGTTCCATTGACAGTTGGGGGAGGGGTCAAGCATCTTGATGATGCTGTGCGTTTATTTGCGGCAGGGGCAGATAAAATCTTATTAAACTCCGCAGCATATTATCAACCAAGACTAATTAGTCAGATTGGGGAGCGTTATGGTCGGCAAGCAGTGGTTGTTGCTATTGATGTTCGAGTTGTGGAGGATAAATTTTTTCTATTTTCAGATTGCGGGCGAAAATTAGAAAAAACTTCATTATCCAAACATATTGCTACAGTAACTGATGCAGGGGCTTCGGAGTTAGTGGTCCAATCTATTGATAACGATGGCATTATGATGGGGTATCAACTAAATCTTGTCCAATCCGTTATCAATATGTCATCTATACCGGTTATTGTAGCTGGTGGGGCTGGTGCTTTTGACCACCTAAAAAAAGTTTTTGATTTGGGAGTCGACGCGGTGGCTTGTGGAAGTTTATTTAACTTTGGTGACAATAATCCATTGCGAGCGAAAGCTTACCTAAAAAATTACAACATACCCCTCAAAAAAATATGATAAACAAAACATTTTTACATTTTCCAAATCGGAGTTTGAAGAGGGTTATTGTTCTTGGTTTAGCTCCACAGCTGTTGGCCCTCTCTAATTTTTGTGAGGTCAACGATGTAAAGCTTGAAATTTACACAGGTGAACGTCATCGAAATATTAGATTATTAACAGGCGAAACATTAGATAATTTGTTAGAGGAAATGGGGCGTAAAGTCTATTTTTGCGATGATTTGGAGGGTTTTAATAAAGGACCATATAAAACAGCTGACGTTGAAACTCTAATAATTTCTTTTGGAGCGCCTTTTATAATTAAACAGTCTTTAATAGATTTGTATGGTGGAAGAGTGATAAATTCACATGGTGCCCCATTGCCAGAGTTTAGAGGAGGAGGGGGGCTCTCATGGAGATTTCTTGCGGGTGATACTCGAGGAGCTACGCTTTTTCACCGAGTAACAACAATTATTGATGATGGACCGATACTTTACAGAAAAGATTTTCAGTTTCCTTGGCCTGTTCAGTCGATAAAAGAATGGATGATAATAGATCAACAAGAGCAAGAGAGCGGGTTACTAGATTTTCTTGATAGATTGCTAGCTGGAGAAAAATTTTTAGATATTGATCAAGATAAATCATTGGCGACTTATTTTCCTAGGTTGAATACTGATCTACAGGGTTTTATAGATTTTAGATGGCCTGGGGAAATGATTTCAAGATTTATAGGTGCTTTTTCAGAGCCCTATTCCGGTGCAAGCACTTTTGTAAAAAAAAATAGAGTTCGAATTTTATCGGCAGATTTTGTTCGCGGCGACACTGATCCGCAGCACCCCTTCCTTTTTGGACTGGTAATTAGAGTTCACTTGAATTTTTATTGGGTTATTTGCAGAAACGGATTTCTCAAGATCCCTACTGTAGACCTTAAGTCAACTTGTTCAATAAAAGAAGGTGATAGATTGCATACTCCTGCCAGTGTTTTGGACGACGCGCTATCAACAAGAGTAATTTACACTGCGCAGGGGCTTAAATGAAAGTTGTAGCTATTGTTCAGGCAAGAATGGGTTCTATGCGTCTTCCTGATAAAGTAATGAAGCCCATCAACGGGGTGCCGATGATCGGCATTTTACTCAAGCGACTTTCAGCCGCAGAAGAAGTTGATCAAGTATTAGTGGCAACCACAATTGATTCAAAAAACTTGCCCTTGATTGAATACGTAAAATCTTTGGGTTATGTTTGTGAAATTGGAAGTGAAAAAAATGTTCTTGAACGTTACATACTGGCAGCTGAAGCAAATAAAGCTGATCTTATTGTCAGAATAACTGGAGACTGTCCACTTTTAGATTCAAAGTTGGTGGACGATTGCATTCGTTCCATTAGGGCTAATTCCTTCGATTATTTTAGTAACGTAGATCCACCGACATACCCTGATGGGCTAGATGTAGAGGTGGTTACTTTGTCGGCCTTAAAAAAAGCGCAGCTTGAGGTGGTGGATGATTATGATAAAGAGCATGTTACTTCTTTCATACGCAACTCGGATTTTTTTCTTAAAGGTGTACTTCAAAGTGAAAAAGATTTTTCGGGGCTGAGGTGGACGGTAGATGAACCTGAAGATTTTGAAGTTGTTTCAAATGTTTTCAATCACTTTAAACCATTCCTTAACTTTAGTTGGCAAGCTGTGATTGAGCTAAATCAAATTCAACCGGAATTGTTTTCCGCCAATCTAAAGTTTGTTCGTAATTCTGGCGCCACAATTGGTGCAGGTCAAAAGCTTTGGCAGAGGGCGAAGAGGGTAATCCCTGGTGGGAACATGTTGCTCTCAAAGCGATCTGAAATGTTTCTTCCTGACTTGTGGCCGTCCTATTTTAGCAAAGCTAAAGGTTGCAAAGTTTGGGATTTGGATGGTAAGGAATACATCGATATGAGTCTAATGGGGGTGGGTACGAATATTCTTGGATATGGACACCCAGAAGTCGATGCTGCTATTATGGATGTCGTTAAAGCGGGCAATATGTCAACTTTAAACTGTTCTGAGGAAGTGCTCTTAGCTGAAAAGTTAGTTGAACTGCACCCATGGGCTGATATGGTTCGCTTGGCTCGAACAGGTGGGGAAGCTAACGCAATGGCTATTCGCATTGCTCGTGCCGCATCGGGCAAAGATAATGTTGCAATTTGTGGTTATCACGGTTGGCACGATTGGTATTTATCTGCCAACTTAAGCGATGATGCTAGTTTGGATGGGCATTTATTGGCTGGATTGCAACCTAATGGAGTTCCTCGTAACTTAAAAGGTACGGTTTTCCCTTTTAATTACAATAACTTTTCTGAATTAGAAAGTTTGGTGAAGGAGCGCGACATCGGTGTAATTAAAATGGAAGTAGTGCGCAATAAAGGGCCTGAGGACAATTTTCTTAAAAGAGTTCGAAAACTTGCCACTGACCACAATATAGTGCTGATTTTTGATGAATGTACCTCGGGTTTTCGAGAAACTTTTGGTGGTTTGCATAAAAAGTATGATGTTGAACCAGACATGGCGATATTTGGTAAGGCTCTAGGTAATGGATATAGCATAACTGCTGCTATTGGAAAGCGTTCGGTAATGGAAGCTGCTCAAACAACATTTATGAGCAGTACATTTTGGACTGAGCGCATTGGCCCAGCGGCAGCATTAGCAACTCTAAAAGTTATGGAGCAAGTCGAATCTTGGAACAAGATTACAGAAATTGGTCTAAATGTTCGTAATGGATGGCAGCAATTGGCTAAGAAGCATAATTTAAATATGAATTGTTGGGGCTTGCCTTCGTTAACAGGTTTTACTTTTCAAAGTAAAAATATGTTGGCTTACAAAACATTGATTTCACAAGAAATGCTTTCAAAGGGCTTTTTGGCAGGGAATTCTGTGTATGCCTGTATTGATCATACGCAAGAAGTTGTCGAACATTTTTTTCACCATCTTGACCCCATTTTTGGGTTAATAAAAGAGTGCGAGGAAGGTCGCGATATTGTGAGTTTGTTAAAGGGACCTATTTCTCATGCAGGGTTTAAGAGATTAAATTAAAGCTCTAATGAACATAATATTTCGTGTGGATGCATCCCTAAAGTTGGGGGCGGGACATGTTATGCGTTGCTTGACTTTTGCAAGGGCATTGCGAGAGATGGGTTGTACGTGTCAGTTTATTTGTAGAAATTATCCAGGAAATTTAATACAAAAAATACGTCAGCAGGGGTTTACTGTAAATGTGTTATTAGAGTTGGGGGATTATTCGATCTGTAATAGATGCTCTCCTGACAGAGAAATTTTTAATGATCACGGTGGAATTGATTGGAAGCGTGATGCATTGGAAACCAGAAATGTAATTAATGGCGAAGTTGTTCACTGGCTAATCGTTGATCACTACGGACTTGACATTAATTGGGAGAGGGATCTTCGGCAAGTGTGCTGTAATTTGATGGTGATTGATGATTTGGCTAATCGTAAACATGAATGTGACATTATTCTTGATCAGAATTTAGGTAGAAAGTTGGATGATTATATTGATCTTGTTCCAAAATCTTGCGCAATATTAGCAGGACCAAGCTATGCCTTACTAAATCCCGAATTTCTGGCACATCGGGAAGCAAGTCTCCATCGACGTATCAAACCGGTGCTTAAGAATGTATTAATTTCAATGGGTGGTGTGGATAAAACTAATGCTACTGGTAAACTAATCCGAGTTTTAAATCAATTTGAATTGCCTGAAGATATGTCTTTTACTGTAGTTATGGGTCTTCATGCGCTATGGATGAAAGAGGTAAGGTCTCTTTCCAAAGAATTTTCACGACCCATTAAAGTTAAGTGTGACGTGAATAATATGGTTGAGCTGATGGTGGATAGTGATCTTGCAATTGGTGCGGCAGGTATCACATCTTGGGAGCGTTGTTGTTTGGGTCTACCATCACTGATTGTCACTATTGCCGAAAACCAAAAAGAAAATGCATTGGCGCTGGAGAAAGTTGGCGGCGCCAAATTGCTGGGCACTATTGATGATATACAACTTAGCCTAAAGCCTATATTTAATAGGCTCATTAAAACGCCATGTTCGTTGAGTAAATTAACCCAAAATAGTTCTTCAATTGTTGATGGTCACGGTGTTCATCGTGTTGTTCAAGCAATTAAAGGCCGAAATAATTATGGATAATAGTAATTGCGATCAGGGTAGTTTGCGACCAATGATGGCCGGTGATCTTGCAAGTATTCTTTTACTACGCAATCACGATGAAATAAGGCGCTACATGCTCACGCAGCATAAAATTTCAATAAATGAGCATACTTTATGGTTTGATAAGGCGTCAAAAAATCCATCTACAGAATTGCTGGTGTTTGAAATTAAAAACAAATGCTTTGGATTTGTTCAATTTAAAGAGTCAAGTAACACAGGCATTGTTGATTGGGGATTTTATGTGGATCCCGATGCTCCTAAAGGTGTTGCTAGAAGAATGGCCGAAGAAGCTCTTAGGACAGTTTTTAAAAAAAAGGGGATCTATAAGGTTTGTGGTCGAGCATTTGATTGGAATGAGTCCTCGATTAATTTTCATAAATCATTAGGCTTTGCTCAAGAAGGCGTGCTTCGCGATCACCATTTTGATGGCCTCAGCTATCACAGTTTAATTTGCTTTGGTTTGCTTAAGAGAAACTGTAAGGTTAGAGAAAAATTTAATGAGGAAAAGGAATGATCACTTTAGGGAATCGAAAAATTGGACTTGATCAACCGCCTTTCATAATTGCAGAAATGTCTGGCAATCATAATCAATCATTGGAACGAGCGCTTGAAATTGTAGATGCTGCGGCAAAAGCCGGAGCGCATGCATTAAAAATTCAAACATATACACCAGAGACTATGACGTTGGATTTTAATGAGCGTGAATTCTACATTAGAGATCCCAAAAATTTATGGTCGGGAACGTCACTTTATAAGTTGTACAGGGAGGCGCACACCCCTTGGGAGTGGCATCAGCCAATTTTTGATCGTGCGAATGAATTGGGCATCATTCCATTTAGCACTCCATTTGATATAACTGCAATAGATTTTCTGGAAAAAATGAATGTACCTTTTTATAAAATTGCTTCATTCGAAAATACTGATTTGCCATTAATTCGTCAAGTTGCCTCAACAGGTAAGCCTTTGATTCTTTCAACTGGAATGGCTAGCATTGCCGAGCTGGATGAGGCTGTAAAAGCAGCGCGCGAGGCTGGCTGTGAAGATTTAATTTTATTGAAATGCACGAGCACATATCCTGCCTTGCCAGACAACACAAATATTGCGACCTTGCCGCATATGAGAAGGTTATTTAATTGCGAGGTTGGTTTATCTGATCATACTTTGGGGGTTGGGGTCTCGGTAGCAAGTGTGGCCTTAGGAGCAACTGTCATAGAAAAGCACTTCACTATAAATCGAGAAGATGGGGGTGTTGATAGTATTTTCTCAATGGAACCGGATGAGATGAGTCAATTGGTTACAGAGACTAAGCGAGCCTGGCAAGCTCTTGGAAAGATTTATTATGGGGTTACTGATGAAGAAAAAAATTCAATTATCTTTAGGCGCTCTCTTTATATAGTGAAGGACCTGAAAGCAGGGGAAGTTTTAACTAACGATAATGTGCGATCGATTCGACCTGGGCTTGGTTTGCCAGCAAAATATTTAAAAATTATTCTTGGGAAAACAGTCAAGCGAGACGTTGCACGAGGTACAGCAGTTGATTGGAATTTTTTGTTGTGAAGAAAGAGAAGCGTTTTTTAATTACTACTGCATTAGAGAATACATGGAGTGGGGATTGTCCGGTATTATTCTTGGGGGATTGGTGTAGGGTATATTCTCAAAAAAACAAGTGGTCAAAGATTAACTCCATTGTTTTGCCCTACCACTGGGATGATCGCCAAAAATTACATTCTGATTATAAATATTTAAACTCCTTATATGAAAAGACTTTAGTTGATTTAATGAATCAACTAAATAAAATTCATAAGGTCGAACTAAGTTTAAGATATTGGAGGATATTAATAGGACCTTGGTTGGCATATTTTATACATATACTTTTCGATCGCTGGGAGTCAATTTCAATTGCGACAAGAAATTTTGAATTAAATACAGTTATTAATATTGATGATCAAAAGGCACTTATTCCAAATGATATGAATCATTTTAATAGGTTGATAGTTAACGATGATTGGAATCAATATATTTTCTCTGAAATATTGCCGAATTTTGAATGCAAAATAGTTGAATGCATAAATAAGAAATATCCTGATTTAAATGTTGGACCTACAAAAAAAAATAATTTTAAAAAAATATCATTTTTACTTGCCAATTTTTTTTCGAGATTCTTGAGTCGTGATACTGACATTTTTTTAAAAGGAACTCATACATCTAGGATTAATGAACTTTTGTTGCAATTTAAGTTGGGGCAGTTGCCGCAGTTTTGGGTTGATATTGAGCCTGAAAAAGTGAATATAAGTTTACAAAAAAGACATTGGGTTTTGCCTGCAAAATCTAGTAGTCCTTTTGAAACTTTTTTATTTAAAATGATTCCTAAAAACATACCATCTATTTTCCTCGAAGGATATTCAAATTTAATTAGGCAGGTCGACTCATTGCCCTGGCCAAAATCCCCTAAGGTCATTTATACAGCAACCTCTTTATGGAGCGAAACTGTTACGATGGCATATGTGGCTGAAAAAATTGAATCGGGTGGGAAGTTAATTTATGCCCAACATGGAGGTGGATATGGCACTGCCAAATTTCACTTTGCAGAGGAGCATGAGATTAAGATTTCAAACCAATATTTAACGTGGGGGTGGGGGTCTAAATTGACTCAAAATTTATTGCCTTTTGGGCGTTTATCATCAGCCCGCACACCATCTATTAAAACTTACGGCGCAAAAAAAATACTTTTAATCATCACCATGTTATCTTTTAGATATAGTTATAGGCTATGTGCTGAATCGGCAGTAAATTATGAGAAGTATGTGGGGAGAAGCTTTGAATTTGTTGATGGATTGAACGATCATGTTTTTCGTAAAGTTCTAATCCGTCCACCGCCTGTTGAAACTGGAATGAATGTCCCTATGCGTTGGGTTGATAGATTTCCGAAAATTAATATTGACAGTGGGAGTTCTGATATCACCTCATTGATGTGCAGAGCTCGTCTTGTTGTTCATACATATAATCAAACTGGGTTTTTGGAGACTATTAAATTGGGGATTCCAACAATAATATTTTTTGATCCCCAAATTACCCCATTGCGTGAATCTGCTATGTACTACTTTAATGAGCTTAAAAGGGTGGGGGTTTTTCATGACACCCCTGAATCTGCTGCCGAGCATGTAAACTTGGTTTGGGATGACATTGATGCTTGGTGGACTGGGTCTGAGCTTCAAGGGGTTATCAATACATTTAAGAATCAATATTGTCAATTTTCAAAAGATAATATTAATAATATTTATGAGTTGATTCAACATGAATGCTTAGGATGAAAGCAACTTTCATAATAATTTTTACTTGTAAATTTGCGAATTCCTTGTGATTTAATATTGTGATTATTACCGATTAAGTTGTTGTCCTTATTGAACTTGATTTTTTTATGATGTTGCCAATAAAAATACTAACTTAATTTTAATTTATTTTCTTTTCTTTTATGGAATGAATAGTGATTAGACTCATGATGCGTATTAAATTGTTGACTATTGATATTTTGGAGTTACATGCCTGACCTAATTTTTTTACAAGAGTCAGATTGGCCAAAAGATGCTGCTAATATAGTTAGCAGAAAGGTTTGGGATTGCTTGAGTTTGCGGGGGACATGTAATGTCATGCTCACCGGTGGGCGAAGTGCAGAATTACTTTATAAAGCTTGGTCAGCATTGCCAAATTTTAATCGGTTGCATAATGTGATTTTTTATTTTGGAGATGAAAGATCCGTATTGCCTTCTAGCTCAGAGAGTAACTATAAATTGGCCATGAGCACTTTATTTGTTAATGGAGTTCCTGCAAACTGTAAAGTTATCCGCATTAGGGCTGAGGAAAGTAATCTTCTTGCTGTTGCAGAGGATTATGAGACGCAATTGCAAGCTAGAATAGATTTACTTTTACTTAGCATAGGCGAGGATGGGCATATTGCGTCTTTGTTCCCGTTTGATTCAGCGCTTTATGAGGTGGAAAGATTTTTTTTGCCAGTTAAGAGCCCCAAGCCGCCAAGTAATCGTATAACTATTACACCTGCTCTAATTAGAAGTGCTCGCGATATTTTAATTTTGGCTTTAGGAAAAAAAAAGCTTGCTTTATATGATGAATTGCTGAGATTTCCTAGCGCATACAATTTTCTGCCTGCTCGCCTTGTATTGCATGGAACCTGGGTTTTTGGAGATTAAATGTGAATAAGTTAAACCTGAAAATAAAAATGGAACAAGGAAGGCTAGTTCTGGGTACTTGGATCACTCTTTCTGATCCTGCTATTGCAGAAATTTTTGCTCGAGCTGGATTTGATTATTTAGTAGTTGACTTGGAGCACTCGACTATATCTATTGAAAAAGCGGGTGAACTTATTCGCACTATTGATCTTTTGGGGGTTACGCCATTGGTGCGTTTAACCTCTAATGATGTCAATCAAATTAAACGTGTTATGGATGCTGGCGCAAAAGGGATTGTGGTTCCAAGTGTGAATACATCTCAAGATGCAAAAAGAGCTGTAGCTGCTACGCGCTACGCGCCCAAGGGGCGAAGGGGTGTTGGGTTGGGCAGAGCTCAAGGATATGGCTCAAGTTTTAAGGAGTATCTTGAGTGGCAAAAGGATGGTCCTCTGGTGATTGTTCAAATAGAGCATTGTGAAGCATTGGATCATCTTCAAGATATTTTTGCGGTGCCGGGTGTTGATGGTTTTATTATTGGCCCTTACGATCTTTCCTGCTCTATGGGAATTCCAGGTGAATTCGAGCACCCTGATTTTGTCGCAGCCCTCCAGCAAATTTTAAATGCAGGCTTAAAAGCAAAATGCCCAGCTGGTTTGCATATTGTCGAGCCAGATAAAGATCGTGTGCGCCAGGCTTTTGATGAGGGTTATAGGTTGATTGCATACAGTGTAGATATACGTATGTTGGATCATGTTGCGAGGGCCGGCCTTATGATTTCTAGGGAAATGGAGAAATAATGAAAGCAATTGGTATTATTCCAGCCCGTATGGCGGCTAGTAGGTTCCCAGGTAAACCTCTTGCACAAATATTGGGTATGCCGATGATTGGCCACTGTTATCACCGCACTAGGCTTGCTATGGGTTTGGATGCTACTTATGTGGCAACCTGTGATCAAGAAATATTTGATTATGTTCTAGAAATTGGAGGGCAGGCCATTATGACCTCTAATCTTCATAATCGTGCATCTACTCGCACGGCTGAGGCTTTGGAAATTATAGAAAAAGACGTCGGTGAGAAGGTTGACGTTGTAGTAATGGTTCAAGGAGATGAACCATTGATTGCCCCCGAGGTTATTTACGACACATTGGCGCATTTTGCGGATCCTGCAGTTCAAATAGTTAATATAATGTCACGGTTGCGGACGCTCGAAGATTTCATAGATAAAAATAATGTTAAGGTAGTTGTTAATCAAAATAATGATGCATTGTATTTCTCCAGGGAGCCTATACCTTCCCCGTGGAAAGGTTGGGAACAGTTGCCACGTTATATGCAAACTGGAATTATTGCGTTTCGTCGAGATGCGTTAATCAATTTTAATAATCAGCAGGAAACGCCGCTTGAACAATTCGAGTCAGTGGATATGAATCGAGTGCTTGAAACAGGTGGGCTTATCCGTATGGTTGCAATTGATGCATTTACTATCGGCGTAGATACTTCAGAAGAATTATTTGCGGCCGAAAAATATTTACGTAATGACCCTGTTTCTCATAGGTATTTAAACCTATGAAAGAAAATGAAATTCGACCTGAGGCATTATTGCAGCGTTATTTGGAATTAAGTGAGTTAGATGTTGCCAAATGTTTTGGGGTGGAGGCGCGAACTTCAATTCCATGCGTTGCTTGTGCCGGCACTGCAGTTAAGCAAGATTTTGTTAAGAATGGATTTGCATTTGGTTTATGTGATAGTTGTGGGACACTTTATCAAACCCCAAGACCCCCCCCGTCGACTTTTGATGTTTTTTATAGAAATTCAGAGTCATCTAATTTCTGGGCGGATGTCTTTTTCCCCGCTGTTGCTGAGGTGCGCCGAGAAAAGATATTTAAGCCGAGGGTTAATCGCTTAATAGCACTTTGTGAGAAAAAATCTACAAATATTCAAAGGGTTATCGATGTGGGGGCTGGCTTTGGGATATTTTTGGAGGAGTGGCGTAAGCGAGTACCAGCAACTCAGTTAATTGCTATAGAACCATCAAACTCTTTGGCTGCAGAGTGTCGACTTAAGGGTTTTGAGGTGGTGGAGGATATTGTAGAGAGAGTTGGTGGTGAGTATGAAAATTTTGCTGACTTAGTTGTCTGCTTTGAGGTTTTAGAGCATGTATATGAGCCATTAGCATTTGTGAAGAGTCTAATGCGGCTAGTGCGACCAGGTGGGCTTGTATTTGTTAGCACTTTATGTATTGATGGTTTTGATTTGCAAACATTGTGGGATAGGTCAAATCAAATTTCCCCCCCTCATCACATTAACTTTTTATCAAAAAGAGGGTTTAAAATTTTGTTTGAGCGGTCAGGGTTGCAAGATGTGAGCATAACAACCCCTGGAGAATTGGATGTCGATATTGTTCTAAATGCGGTTGTTAAAGATCGAGATTTATTAAAGGTACATCGGTTTATTGGGGGCTTGATTGGTAATGAAACGGTTGCTGTAGCTTTCCAAAAATTTCTTTCTGAATCTGGCCTTAGTTCTCACGCATGGGTGATTGGTAAAAAACCAAGTTAATAAGGTTGTAGCTGATGAGATATTTAATTTCCAGATTTTTTTATATCCTTGACCGTATTTATGATTGCCAAGTTTTATTAGCCTTTGGCTATTTTTGGCGCCTAGAGTTGATTTTAAGAGGAGTTGAGGTTGGTAAAGGTAGAATTTATGGTAGACCAGTAATTAAAATTAATCCGCGAAGTGTGGTCAAGATAGGAAATAATTTCTTGTTTGTAAGCGATAACAGGCGTTGCTCCTCCGGTTCTATTTATGCTCCGTGTAGGATTCAAACGCATGGAGCTCAGTCCATGATTATCATAGGAGATAACGTTGGATTAAATGGCACTTCAATCGTATCAAGAAGTAAAAAAATAACAATTGGAAGTGGTTCTATGATTGCCCCTAATGTAGTGATAATGGATTCTCCGTATCATAGAAATTGGCCGCCACATTTAAGGGCTAGTTATTCTGAAAATGACCTTGATGTGGATATTACCGTTGGTAATAATGTGTGGATAGGCACTAATTGCCTTCTTTTGCCTGGGGCAAATATTGGATCTGGATGTGTTGTTGCATCAAGAACTGTTGTTAATAAAACATTCCCTGAAAACTGTCTAATTGGCGGTGTGCCTGCTCAGGTTATCAGGAAGTTAGATGGGACTGGATTTGGAGCTAATAATTGAAGTTAAAAGTTGGTATTGCGGGATATGGAATTGTGGGTAAGCGGAGGAGGGAGTGTTTCGATCGCCACCCCGATTTTGAAGTTGTATCTATTTGTGATCAGACATTTAAAGTTGGCGGAAAATTTTCGGATGGCGTAAGTTATTACTCCAGTTATCAAGATATGTTGCGAGAAAATCTTGATGTTTTGGTTGTTTGTTTGACTAATGATGTTAATCCTGATGCAACAATTGCAGGCTTAAAAAAGGGCCTGCATGTTTTTTGTGAAAAGCCGCCTGGACGGTGTTTAGAGGATGTCGCGCGGGTGATTAAAGTTCACAAGCAGCAGTTAAATAAATGTCTAATGTATGGATTTAATCATCGCTATCATGACTCGGTGCGGGATGCGATTAAGATTGTCCGCTCTGGCGATCTGGGGCGCATTATTAATCTTCGAGGTGTCTACGGTAAATCAAAAATTATTACCTATAACCAAACTGACTGGCGAACCAACCGCGCTATTGCTGGTGGGGGTGTTCTTCTTGATCAAGGGATACATATGGTTGATCTGATGCGCTTGTTTGCAGGAGAGTTTTCGCAAGTTCAAAGCTTTGTCACTAATTCACATTGGGGTTATGAGGTGGAAGATAATGCCTATGCAATCATGCAAACTGACGATGGAGTTGTTGGAATGCTAAATTCTTCCGCGACTCAATGGCGTCATAGGTTTAATCTTGATATAAATTTGCAGTTTGGTAGCGTTATTCTTGGTGGATTACTTACAGGAACAAAGAGTTATGGCGCGGAAACTTTAACAGTGGTCACTGTTGATCATTCTGTGAGTAATGGTGATCCCAAAGAGCAGACTACACGATATAACCATGATCCATCATGGGATATGGAAATTGAGCAATTTGCAAATTGTATTTTGAGGGGGGAGCCGATGGAGCATGGAACTTCTGCTGATGCCTTCAATACTATGAAGCTTGTTAGTCAAATTTATTATGCTGATCAGGCATGGCGTGATAAGTTTAAAATTTCAAATCCAGTGGATATTACATATGAATAATCTTGATCTTATATTTACTGAGAGTGCTGCTGATTTTTCGCAAAGATATTTTGATTATCTTGGTCGGGTATTAAAAGCTATTGATCCCAAATCTATTGAGACCTTTGCTAAAACCTTATTAGATGCCCGTGAACGTGGTGCGACGGTATATTTTATTGGTAACGGGGGGAGTGCAGCTACTGCCAGTCACTTTGCCAACGATCTTGCTATTGGTACCAATTCTTATGAAAAACCATTTCGGGTTGTTAGCCTTGCTGATAATCAGGCGATTATTACAGCGATTGGAAATGATTTTGGGTATGAAGAAATTTTTATTCGCCAATTGCAAGTTGTTGCTAAACGGGGCGATGTGTTGGTGGCAATTTCTGCATCGGGCAATTCACCTAATCTTATTCGTGCGATTGAGTATGCCTCAGGTACGGGTATAAAGACCGTTGCAATTACGGCCTTTGATGGTGGACGTATGAAGCAGATTTCTGATGAGGGTGTTCATGTCCCAACAGGTCTAAAGGAGTATGGCCCTGCAGAGGATGCACATATGATACTTGATCACCTAATTGGCGCCTATTTGATGCGTCTAATAAAAAAAACTTGAGGTTAATGTGCGGTTTTTAAATAAAAAAGTATTTATTACTGGGGCGTCTCGTGGAATTGGTAAATCAATAGCAAACGCATTTTGTTCAGAGGGGGCATTTGTAATTGGCACGCGCACTAAAAAGATTTATGAGAATAATGAAATTTGTCATCAATGGCTGGAGGTTGATTTTAGTGATGTAGCTGAAATTGAGAGATGCGCTGATTTCATTAGAGACTGCCAGCCAGATATTTTGATTAATAATGCTGGAATAAATAAAAATTCCCCCTTTGTTGAAATCGCTCCACAAGATTTTCTGGCTATTCAGCAAGTCAATGTTTTTGCGCCATTTATGCTTTGTCAGGCAGCAATACCTTCTATGAAATTGAAGGGTTGGGGGCGGATAGTCAATATTTCCTCTATTTGGGGGAAGATTAGTAAGCCTCATCGAGCATCATATTCGGCAAGCAAATTTGCGCTAGATGGGATGACTTTGGCGCTAGCTGTGGAGCATTCAGAAAACGGAATAATTGCAAATTCAATTTCACCTGGTTTTTTTGATACAGATCTTACTCGTCAAATGCTTAAGGAATCCGAAGTTAAAGAGTTAATAGCTAAGGTTCCTTTAAATCGACTTGGCCAAGTTGACGAAATAGCTCGCCTTGTTTTATGGCTTTCTGGTGAAGAAAATACTTTTGTGGTGGGGCAAAATATTGCTATAGATGGGGGTTTCACTCGTGTATAAATCTATTGAAATTCAATCCAATAGTAGGGTGTATAAAGTTTCCTTTATGCTTAATTGTTTAAGTGAAATTACCTCTAATATTCATCCTAATTTTTTTTTTCTGGTAGATGCAAATGTAGCTTGCAAGTATAAAAAAACTCTTAATAAGATACTGGAGAATCCAAGCACGTGTGTAATCGAAGCCACTGAGGAAAATAAGTCAATTGAACGCATCATTCCGGTAATCAAACATCTAGTTGATAGAAATATTCGCCGTAGTAATGTACTTGTTGCAATTGGTGGAGGGGTTATTCAAGATATTACTTGCTTCATAGCAAGCACGTTATTGCGTGGAGTTGAGTGGCAGTTTATTCCAACCACGTTGCTTGCGCAGGCAGACTCTTGCATTGGTTCTAAAAGTTCAATTAATCTTGGGTCAATTAAGAATATCCTTGGTACGTTTAATCCGCCAAGTCAGATATCGATATACCCAGAATTTCTAAATACCCTTGACAAAAGTGAAGTTCAATCTGGGATTGGCGAAATATTGAAAGTCCATGCTATTGAAGGTTGTGAGGCTTTTGATAAGCTCAGTTTGGAATTTGATCAATTGATGCTTGATGAGAGCTTGATTGTTGACTACATACAATCATCGTTGTTAATCAAGAAAAAATATATTGAGATGGATGAGTTTGATAAAGGCATAAGGAATATTTTTAATTACGGACATAGTTTTGGGCACGCTATTGAATCTGCCACAAGGTTTTGTATACCTCATGGAGTGGCAGTCAGCATGGGCATGAATATGGCAAATCACATTTCAGTTATGAGAGGCCTTATGGCAGCGGAACACCGAGATCGAATGAGCAATGTTCTTTTGAGAAATTATCACGATTTCAAATCTATCGAAATTCCCTTCGATGATATGTGGAATGCTTTGATGAAAGATAAAAAAAACACGACTAGTGAGTTGATGTTAATTTTTCCTGTGGGTGATAGGGCTGAGATTAAAAAAGTGGCTGTGCAACCAGATGATTTATTTAAAAGTCAGTGCAGAAATTTTATTGAGGCAATAAATTTATGAATATAACAGATCGAGTTGCAGTATGTTCTAGATCCTTTTCTCGAAATCCCCTGCTACGCAATGAATTAAAAGCCCGTTATCAGCATGTAACATTTAATGACAATGGCGATTCCTTGCAGGGAGATGATTTGGTGGCATTCCTCCGTGGGCATAATAAAGCAATCACAGCATTAGAGTTAATTGATAATGGAGTACTTTCTCGCCTTCCTGAGCTTCAAGTAATTAGTAAGTATGGTGTTGGTATTGATATGCTGGATCTTGATGCTATGCGTCGACATGGTAAGCGGCTTGGTTGGACGGGCGGTGTTAATCGCCGCTCCGTCTCTGAATTAGTGATTTCTTTTGCTATTTCGATGTTGCGACATGTTCCTGTAGCTCATAATGAAGTTAAGTGTGGTGTTTGGCGTCAACACGTAGGTGGTTTGTTGTCGGGAAGAACTGTTGGTGTTATTGGGTGTGGTTTTGTTGGTAAGGATTTAATTGGCTTGTTGGCACCATGGGGTTGTACTTTTTTGGCTAATGATATTCTAGATATGCCTGAATTTTATGCAAAATTCGGTGTGCAGTCGGTTAGTATTGAAGAGTTGCTTCAACGTTCAGATATTGTGACGCTTCATGTTCCACTAGATAGCTCTACTCGTAATATGCTTGACGCTAAAAGACTTAGTCTGATGAAAAAAAGTGCTATTTTGATAAATGCAGCTAGAGGGGGGCTGGTAGATGAGGTTGCGCTAAAGGAAATGTTGCTCGCCAATAATTTAGCTGGTGCTGCCTTTGATGTGTTAGAGGTAGAGCCACCTCACAATCAAGATTTGATTAAGTTACCCAATTTTTTTGTGACCCCTCATATTGGCGGAAGCGCCCAAGAGGCAATATTGGCGATGGGGCGAGCCGCCATTCATGGCCTCGAGAATAATGAACTCCCATAGTGCTATTGTTGTTTGGGATTCTGAGGAATTACCTCTATTAGATGATCGTACAACCATTCTTTGGCGCAGATTTTCAGAGGGCTCTCACTCCAATATTGTATCAATACCAGAGTTGATTGAAAAAAATTCTGAGCATCTGAAGTCTCGCTATTTGAGTTGGGTCTACAAGCTAGGATTTTTAAAAATTAATGATCGGCGCCTTATTGATCATTTGCAAGCTTCCGCTGGTTGTAATTATTGGTGGATGACGCTAATTAATGAGAAGTCTAATTATCAAAAATCACCGCAGATAGATGATGCTATTAAATTGATAGCATTTTATGATTGGGCTACTGGTCTTGATATCGAATGCCTTGAGTTAGTAAGTGCCAACCAAGCTTTAGCAGAGTGTTTGCGAGGATGGTGTCGAAAGTTGGGGGTAGCTTTCAAATGGCGGACTTTACCTTTGGCCTCTACAAAAAAATTATGTATTCATCAAGTTTATTCTTTGCTCCCGAATGGAGTTCAGGCCTTAGCGTGGTTACTGAAGTACTTATTTAATCGGTGGTCGCTTCATGGTCTTGGCCTAGAGGGTTGGAGTCGATCACCTGGAAAGATCACCTTTATTTCTTATATGTTTAATTTGGTGCCTGATTTGACTCGTGGTGGAAGATTTAAAAGTCATTATTGGGGCGATTTACCTGAGATCATGCACGGCGATGGTTATAAAACGAATTGGCTTCATTTGTACGAAAAAGATGAGTTCTTATCAAACTCACGTAAGGCCTCTAATGTTATTAAGGATTTGAATAAAGATGAACATGGTTTACAAAATCATGTGACATTGGATACATTTTTAAGCCCACTAGTTATTTTAACTACCATTAGGGATTGGGTAAGACTGGCATTAAAAGGTTGGTGGTTGAATAGTTTGATCCCTAATGCAATTAATGAGCCATTGGATTTGTGGCCTTTGTTGGTTAAAGATTGGCAAAAATCTACATTTGGTATTGTGGGTATGAGTAATGTACTTCAATTCAATTTATTTGCCTCAGCCATGAAGGCTTTGCCAAAGCAACAGGTGGGTTGCTACCTCCAAGAAAATCAGGGATGGGAGTTTGGATTAATTCAGGCTTGGAGAGCGAGTTACCATGGAAAACTTATTGGTGTACCTCATTCAACTGTGCGTTTTTGGGATTTGAGATATTATTTTGATCCACGCTCATACAGCAGTGAGGAGAGATACCGGCTCCCTATGCCAGATAAGGTAGCAATTAATGGAAATGTTGCCACGAAAAATTATTTGATCGGTCAGTATCCGAGAGATTCTTTGGTTCCAGTTGAAGCTCTGCGTTATATGTATTTAGATAATCCAAGTAATAATACTAAGGTTACTTATCCAAGCTTGAGACGAGGTTTTAATTTGCTCGTGCTAGGTGATTACTCGAAAAGTCACACAAGTCGATTAATGCTCTTACTTCAGAACGCAGTAAAAATATTTCCGCCAGGTATAAGTATTACTGTCAAACCTCATCCCGCAAATCCAATAGACCCTAAAAATTACCCAGAGCTTTCTATAATTGTTTCGCTAAAACCAGTTGCTAAATTGTTAGCAGAATGTGATGCTGCATTTTCAAGTGCAACAACGTCCGCTGCTGTCGATGCTTATTGTTCGGGGGTGCCAGTTATTTCGATTTTGGATCCAAATATTCTTAACCAAAGCCCATTGAGAGGCTTTGACGACGTCTATTTTGTCAGTACCTCGAGAGAATTAGCTCAAGCATTGGAGTTGATTGTTTCAAACCCGCCGCCAGTTTTTAACAACCAAGATTTTTTTATATTTGATAAATATTTGCCTCGGTGGAAAAAACTACTTATTGGAGCTGATTAAATCCCCATTTTTCACACTTATTGGATAATTTTTGATGTTACATAAAGCATATAATGATAAAACAGTCCTTATTACAGGTCACACTGGGTTCAAGGGTGCGTGGCTTACTGCTTGGCTAAAGCAATTGGGTGCCAATGTGGTTGGCGTCAGTCTCAGTAAAGCGCCGACTGAACCATCTCATTTTATTGCCGCGGATTTGGGGGGCGATATAATTGACTATAGAATTGACATTCGTGATTCGATAAAGTTGGAAGAGGTTATTCTTTCCATCCAACCTGATTTTGTCTTTCATCTTGCTGCGCAGGCTTTGGTTCGCAGTTCCTACGATGATCCCGTTGAAACCTGGCAAATCAATGTCTTGGGAACGCTTCATGTTCTTGAGGCGTTAAGGAAGCTAGATAAGACCTGTGCTGCCGTTATTATTACCAGTGATAAGTGCTACGATAATGTTGAGTGGGTTTGGGGCTACCGTGAAACAGATATGATGGGCGGACCAGATCCATATAGCGCATCGAAAGGTGCGGCAGAGTTAGCGATACGTTCGCATATTAAGTCATACTTTCCAATGAGTAGCAAAGTCCGTATCGCCTCTGCAAGGGCGGGTAATGTTATTGGCGGTGGAGATTGGGCTCAGCATCGAATTATCCCAGATTGTGTGAGGGCGTGGTCTGTTAACAATGTTGCTGAACTGCGTAACCCTCATTCCACTCGTCCGTGGCAGCACGTGCTAGAACCTTTGAGTGGTTATTTAACGCTAGCCATTTCTTTGTTAAGTCAATCAGAATTACATGGTCAACCATTTAATTTTGGTCCTCTATCACAGCAAAATCATAGTGTTTTAAACTTAGTGGAGCAGATGGCTTTGTATTGGAGTCAGGTGCAATGGCGCGACGTCTCCGAGGGTGCTCTTGGACCTTATGAATCAGGTCTTCTCAAACTTAACTGTGACAAAGCGCTCCATTATTTGCAGTGGCATGCGGTGATGGGCTTTGAGGAAACTGTAAGAATGACTGCTGAATGGTATTGTTCTTATTATAAAAATACTGAGAAAATATGTGAAGTAACAAAAGCACAGATAGCTGCCTATACAGATATTGCTAAACAGCGAGGTTTGAAGTGGGCAAAATAAAGCTAGACGATATCTTGGTGACTCCATTAAGTCGAATTGATACTAACGGTGGCGATGTATTACATGGAATGAAGTTGGGGGATGTCGGGTACTGTGGTTTTGGGGAGGTTTATTTCTCTTGGGTTTTGGCGGGAGCTATTAAGGCTTGGAAGTGTCACACGCAAATGACAATGAACCTTATCGTCCCCATAGGCAAAGTGAGATTTGTTTTTCGAATCGAAGATGAAGGTTGTAATGATAATTTCAGGGTAGAGGAAATTGGTGGGGATCGATATTGTAGAGTTACCGTTCCACCTGGCATTTGGTTTGGTTTTCAAGGATTTGATTCGTCTCCGAGTCTAGTGGTAAATATTGCCAACATTCCCCATGATCCCAGTGAAGTAAAGCGCTTACCTTTGTCTGATATTAATTATGCTTGGGAGTGATAAATGAAAGTAATAATTCTAGCTGGTGGTTTTGGAACTCGACTGGCCGAATATACAGATGTAATACCAAAGCCGATGGTGCCTATAGGTGGTAAACCGATTCTTTGGCACATCATGCAGACTTATGCATATTATGGGCATAAGGATTTTTACGTGGCTTTGGGTTATAAAGCTGAGGCCATTAAGGAATATTTTCTTAATTATCGCCCACTTAACTCAGACTTTACAGTAGATCTTGGTTCGGGTGAGGTAGTGGCCCATCAAGTTTCGAAAGTGGATTGGCGTGTAACCTTGGTCGAAACAGGAAATACTACAATGACTGGTGGACGTGTAAAGAGGTTGAAATCATTTGTTGGAAATGAGACTTGTATGCTGACATATGGTGATGGAGTGGCTGATATTGACGTAGGTGCATTGCTAGCATTTCATCGAAGTCATGGCAAGATGTTGACCATATCAGCCGTAAGGCCTTCAGCTCGTTTTGGCGAGTTGGAACTAGACGGCTCGCAGGTTACTAGTTTTCAAGAAAAGCCACAAATGCATGATGGTTGGATAAATGGTGGTTATATGGTGTTGGAGCCAGAATTCTTTGATTTTATTGAAGGTGATAAAACCTTGCTTGAGAGAGAGCCGTTGGAGCGAGCAACACAAGCGGGCGAGTTGATGGCATATAAGCATCAGGGATTTTGGCAGTGTATGGATACAAAAAGAGATTTAGAATTACTTGAAAGGCATTATGAGGTGGGCGCTCCGTGGGTGAAGTAATTTCGAGTAAGCCGCTTATTTCAATAGTTTTGCCTACATATAATCGAGCAAAATTTCTGCCACAATCTATAAATTCCGTTATCAATCAAGATTATCAAAATTGGGAGCTGTTGATTATTGACAATAACTCTACAGATGACACTGATCTTGTGGTTGAAAAGTATGGTGATAGTAGGGTCAAACTATACAAGATAAATAACGAGGGATTAATAGGTAAGTCAAGAAATCTAGGCATTAAGCATTCAAAGGGTGAGTGGATTGCTTTTTTGGATTCTGATGATTGGTGGTTTGAAAATAAATTAACAAAGACTCTTGATGCCTGCACAAACTACACCGACTTAATTTTTCATGACTTAAGAATAGCGTTTGATGAGAGGATTAGTTATTTTAATAAAGTTAAAGGTTGGAATTTGCGTGCCCCGGTATTAGAAGATTTATTGGTTCGAGGAAATGCAATCGCAAACTCTTCTGTTATGGTGCGTAAGTCTATTCTTAATAAGGCAGGGGAAATCAATGAGGAGTCAGATATTAACCCTTGTGTTGACTATAACACCTGGCTTAAAGTTGCTGCGGTCACAAACGCATTTGTTTATATTTCTGAGGCTTTAGGTGTTTATCGAGTTCATTCGGGCGGAGTATCTCAAAGAGACATGTCCTTTTCACATGAAAGAGCCATTTCAGATTATTTAAGTATTCTTTCCCAGCAACAACAAGATCTGATTCGTAAGAAAATATCATACATGCATGCTAGGTTTTTATATATAAACAATGACTTTGAAGAGGCTTATCCATTGCTGAGGAAAAGTATGAAAATTAATTTTCCATTCGCAATGAAATCTATTTTCATGTTAATTGTAATTAGGTTGCAATTATTTTTTAATAAATGCAGAGTTGGTAAGTAGTTATTTTGTAAAAGAATTGAGCTTAATACTATTAGTGGATGTATTTTTAATTCAATCTAATTTCAGTGTAATGAACTAGGTATATTTTTATGGATTTTTATTTAATATGAGGCCAGTATGCTTTGTTTCGAGTGCGCGGGATTACCATGCTATGGATTGGTATCGAGCAGTTAAGTCTCTATGTTTAGGGCGTAGGATTTTTATTGCAACAGATTTAATTGAAAGTGAGGGGGTTGATAGGCTGGTTGATGAAGGAGATGAAGTATTTCATCTTTTTAATCTTGATAAATTTCTGGTAAATAGGCAAACAAGTGTCGGCAATATTTGGCGAAATATTCTTAAGATGCTTGCCGTGCCATTAATGGCATATAGACTAAATAATCTAAGTAAAAGAACTAATGCAATATTTCATGCGCACTCAATGTTCTACATTTTCTTATGTTGGATTGCTAGGATTGATTTTATAGCCACCCCTATGGGGAGTGATGTCTTAGTTCGCCCTGATAAATCTTGGATTTACAAAATTTTTACAATTTATTCCTTAAGGGCCGCCAGTTCCATTACGGTTGATTCTGTAGCGCTCCAGGAAAAAATAAGAGACTTATGTGGTCTAGAGTCTAATATTATCCAAAATGGAATTAGCTCAACTGACACAAAAATATTTCGTGAATCAGATGAGGAAAGATTTAAGTTAATGTCTATTCGAGGAATGGATCCGAATTACAGAATTCTTGAGCTTGTTAATGCTCGAAATACCTCTAATTGCCGAGCTTCCCTTGATTTTATCTACCCATTTCACGAAGAGAACTATCTTAATCAAGTTAAGGGGCAACTCAATTCCAAGGATGTTGATCATGGAAGGGTTAATAAAAACACTATGTATCAAATACTTGGTCAGACTTTAGCTATTTTTTCAATCCCAATTAGTGACTCTTCTCCACGTTCTGTCTATGAGGCAATATTTTGTGGTGCTTGTGCTGTAGTTAGTTATGGTAAGTGGATTGAGTCTCTCCCTCCCTGTATGCGTGCCCGAATTGTCATTGTGAATCTTGATAATGCTAACTGGTTCATAGAGGCTATTAATACCTCACGTAATATATGTTCTAAGCCGTTTATTCCATCCCGCGAATCCCTTGAGTTATTTGATGAAAAAGAAGCAATGAAAATGGTTTGTAGAAATTTTTATGGCGAGAAATTTGATGTCTAAAAGATTTCTTGTTACTGGTGGGTGTGGTTTTATTGGTAGTCATCTTGTCGATTATCTCTGTAATCAGGGTCATTCTGTTGTTGTGATTGATGATCTCTCATCTGGGCATCTATCAAATATTGCTGGGGTACCAACAATGGTTGAAGTTATTCAAGCTCGAGTTGAGGGTGTGGATTTTTCAAAATTTTCTCCGTTCGATGGTATTTTTCACTTAGCTGCGCAAGCTAGCGTCCCGCTATCTATTAGCGAATTTTTTTCTAGTTCTTCGACCAATATTTTAAGTACATTAAAAATTATTGACTACAGCGCTACTGCTGCGATTCCATTGGTTTATGCGTCGTCATCTGCTGTATACGGAAATTTAGCACTCGGTGATGAGGGTGGAGGTTTGGACTTATTGACTCCATACTCAGCGGATAAATTCATGGCTGAGGTTTATTGCCAGGTGGCATATAAATTAAATGGGTTGCGTAGTTATGGCCTCAGATTTTTTAATGTTTATGGTCCAAGACAAGACCCAAAGAATCCATATTCTGGAGTCATTTCAATTTTTGCAAATAGAATTCTTGGTGGGCAGTCTATTACTATCAATGGCGGCCATCAAACTAGAGACTTTATTTATGTAAAAGATGTGGTTCACGGGATGTGGAATGCGTACCTTTATCTTTTGGAGAACCCAGTTGCAACTCATTCAAATTTATTGACAGGGAATTCCATCTCAATTAATAAATTGGCCGATGATTTAATTTTTTTAACAGGTAATAAAGTTGAGAAAATTTATAGAGAGTTACCTATCGGAGATCCTCAAAGTTCGCAAGGAACCATTGATAGAATGGTTGCCCAATTGAATTTAAAGAAGTTTATCAGTCTGGATGAGGGCTTAAGCGAAGTTTTATCTTGGATGAAGGGGTCCCATGAATGAATCTGATTATGATTGGGTAGTTATTGGAGCGGGTGCTGCAGGAATTTCTATAGCGGAGATGTTATCTCGAATGGGTTTTAGAATTCTCCTTCTGGAAAAAAATCAAAAACTTGCTGCAGAGACTTCTAGAATATTTCATGAGTGGTTGCATACTGGCTCCCTTTATACGTTAGTACCAGATAGACTTAAAACGACAAGATACCTTCTTGGCGCAATTGATGATTTATTTGAATATTATTCTGGCTATTCAAGAATGAATCTTGCGGGTGGTGAAGCGGGGTTGGAAATTAAATCTAAGGGCTGGTTTAATGATGAACGCATACACTACCGTTATCGCTTGCGACCGCTAAATCCAGTTTGGAGTCTTGCGGTTGCAAGAGCAAGATGGTTAATTACTGAAATAGATCAACATGATTGGCTTAGGAGGCGAGCTGGATCAATTCATGATGGAATTCGATTTAATTTAATGGAGACAATTAAAAATTATCCGGTTGGCAACTCAGGGTTTATAAATATCCAGAGCCCTGATGTCACAATGAATTCAAGAGTTCTTCTTACCGATTTGCTGAATGCCTATGAGCAAGCAGAAAATAGCATTTTAGTAAATTGTGAAGTTTCAAAGATTGTGGATTATGGAAAATTTGTTGAAATACAAAGTAATCTTGGAAGCTTTAAAGCTCGTCGAGTGGTAGTCTGTTGTGCGGACGGAATCTCAAAGTTTACTAGTGCAAATGTTAAGGTTAGCTATGCCCCAATGTTTGCTTTAAGCGGAATTGGTGAAGGTGATGAGAGTTTTGTTGAATTAGATTACAACACAAAATCTTGTATTAATCTTTTGAATAAAGGAAACGGCTACGGTCTTGCTGGTGGCATTTCAGTAGACAGGGAAGATCAAGTCGAACCTTATTATCGTTATTGTGTTGAGTTGCACAAAAAAAGAAATCCTAATATTAGGGTTTTAGATATGTATGTGGGGTTAAAAAAAGAACTAGTTGGAAAGGGTCAGGAGCGAAACTATTTATTTCATATAAATGAAATTTCAGAAAATGTGTGGGGTGTCGTGCTGGGTAAATTCACACTTATGTTTAGTTTGGCGCCAGAATTTATTAGACGTGTTTATGGTAAAAATCCCCCCCGTGTTCAGTTTAACGGAATAAATTATGTGGGTACGCAACATCCATTGCTTAGCAATCCCTGCTGGCTGGATATAGTCAATGAAAGAGAGAGTTCATAATGGGTATGATAAAAATTCCTCAGAAAGTTGTGGATAAGTTTAGCTCTAACGTATCGAAAATATTCGCCACAGGAAATTTGGCTGAAGGTGAGTGGAATGCCAAACTATCAGAGTTTTTCATGGGGTATACAAAGGCGAAAAGTGCCATCCCATTTTCTTCTAATGGCTCGGGTTTGTTGGCTATTTTAATGTTGCTAAAGCGTTACAGAAATTATAATAAAATTTTTATTCAATCAAATACCATGTATGGCGTCAAGACAATTGCCATTACTAGTGGACTAGAGTACCTTGGAGCCGTTCCATGTAGTATTTCGAGCTTAATGCCAACTTTGTCTCAGGTAACAGATTTTATTTCTAATCTAAAAGATCCTTCAAGAACTGTATTCTTGATGTCCCATATTGGGGGTATTGTAAATCCTGACAGTGAAAGTATTGCCGCAATTTGCAAGGATGCTGGCGTTGCACTTGTTGAAGATTGCGCTCATAGTTTGGGCGCAACTTTAAATGATCAACATACAGGCCTATATGGGGTTGCTGGGGTTTATTCTTTGTACGCCACAAAAGCAATTGCTGCGGGAGAGGGGGGTATTGCAGTTACTAACGACATGGATCTTGGAGATAAGCTCTCCAGATTTATTATTTATGACCGTTTTGATCAGCAGCAGGATGTGGGCGTAAATTTTAGAGTTTCAGAATTGCAAGCTCTTTTTTCATTTTGTATGTGTGAAATGTCTGAGGAAATTATTGCCAATAAAGCTGTGATTGCACATAAGTACATTTCTGCGTGTAATACGCTCAATATTGGGTTTATTGACCCCTATCAAAACGGCCAGCGCGGTAATCATTATAAATTTACACTTATTGCAAACACAAACGCAGAGCAGGAATTTAGATCGATTAAGAACATAACATCTCCGGTATATTCTTACGCTCTAGGTTTGGATCCGATGTCAATTAAGACGCGACATATTTGCCTGCCCATATGGTACGCCTTGGAAGCTGAGGTGGTTGATGAAACAATCAAACAGTTGACTTTAACTAAGGGGTAAATTTCATAATTAATAATGGCTTATTTATGGTTTGCAAGATAAATGTTTCTATGTCTAATCCAGCGAGTAATCTCACAGCTTACGTTTCTTAATGTTTTATTAAAAATAGTCTTCGGACTTTTTTGGCTAACTGAATATCAAATTTAATAATGAAATCAATTAATTTGAAAAACGCCTCATATAAAATTTGCACAAACTGTGTGATGGATACAACTGATTCCAACATTAGATTTGACAATTATGGAGTTTGTGACCATTGCAACACTTTTAACAGGGTAACTCTGCCAAGCTGGAAAGCAGGTATGAGTGATCAAAATAATCTTGCTACTTTGATAGACTCTATAAAGCATGATGGGCAGGACAAAGACTTTGACTGCATTATTGGTATGAGTGGAGGCATTGATAGCTCATATCTAACGTATATTGCTAAAGAGAAAATGGGTTTACGCCCACTAGTGTTTCATGTAGATGCTGGCTGGAATTCTGAAATTGCAGTTAATAATATTGAGCGTATGGTTGATGGGCTTGGGCTTGATTTATTTACAGAGGTAATAGATTGGCAAGAGATGCGTGATTTGCAGCTAGCTTTTTTTAAGTCAGGAGTTTCTCATATTGATACTCCCCAGGATCACGCGTTTTTTGCAACCATGTATAAGTTTGCGACCGAGCATAATATTAAATATATTCTCACTGGTGGAAATCTTTCGACAGAGTGCATTCGAAATCCAGTGGAATGGATGTATTATCAATCAGACTCACGGCAATTGCTTGATATTCATAAACGCTTCGGGCTAAAAACACTAAAGACTTTTCCGCTTACTTCGATTTTATGGCACAAGATCTGGTTGCCCTATTTCAAAGGAATTAAAGTTGTTCGCCCCTTAGATTTGGTATCTTATGTCAAGGAGGATGCTAAGCAGTTATTGATGAGTCAGTTTGGTTGGCAACCTTATCCGCAAAAGCATTTTGAATCACGATTCACAAAGTTTTATGAGAGCTACTGGTTGCCAAAGAGATTTGGCTATGATGTTCGCCGAGTTCAGTATTCTAGTTTAATTGTTACGGGGCAGATGAGTCGTGATGAGGCGTTAAATCTTTTAAGGTCCCCTAGTTACGATTCCAATACCATTAACCAAGAAATAGAATTTGTTGCCAACAAATTAGCTATTTCTGTGGAGGAGCTAAATGGCTTCATGGCGCTTCCACATAAAAATTACAATGATTACAAAAATCAGAGCCAACTATATAACTATGGCTCTAAGATAATGAGGATGTTGGGCATAGAGATAGGCGGCAAAAGATGATTGCCTTAGTAGATTATGGGTTGGGTAATATTAAGGCCTTTATTAATATTTACCAGCGCCTAAATATTAAAGTGTGTGTTGCAACCACTGCTGCTGATTTGCATCGAGCTTCAAAAATTATTCTTCCTGGGGTTGGAGCTTTTGATTGGGCGATGACTCAACTTCAGAGGTCAGGTTTGCGAAATGCACTTGATGAAGTGGTTCTTGAATTAAAAAAACCAGTATTGGGCGTATGCGTTGGTATGCAGATGATGGCTCACTCAAGTGAGGAGGGGTCGATGCCAGGGTTGGGCTGGGTGGATGCAACGGTGGTTAAATTTGATGCTCGATTAATCAAGGGAAGAACACACTTGCCACATATGGGGTGGAATGATGTTGTGCCTAAAAGTACTGATACTCTTTTTTTTGACATTGAATTTCCTCAGTATTATTTTTTACACTCTTATCTATTAAAGCCTAAAAGTGAAGAGCTGGAGTTGGCTACATCAAACTACGGTGGAGATTTTACTTCAGCAATTAAATTGGAAAATATATATGGAACTCAATTTCATCCTGAAAAAAGCCACGATTGGGGAGTGACCCTATTGAAAAACTTTGCTGAGCTTGCCTGATGTTGCGCCCAAGATTGATTCCATGTTTACTAATTCATAACGGTGGTTTGGTCAAAACTGTAAATTTTAATGATCCAAAGTATATCGGTGATCCAATAAATGCAGTTCGTATTTTTAACGAAAAACAAGTCGATGAATTAATGGTGCTGGATATAGATGCAACAGTTAGAGGTAAAAATCCTGACTATCAATTAATATCACATCTGGCTTCAGAATGTCGTATGCCTCTTTGCTATGGTGGTGGAGTAAGAACTGTTGAACAGATTGAAAAAATAATCAGCCTTGGAGTTGAAAAAGTTGCTTTTAGTTCTGCGGCAGTGGAAAACCCAATGATCATCTCCGAAGTCTCAAAACGTGTCGGTAGTCAGAGTGTTGTGGTAGTTATTGATGTTAAGAAAACAACGCCACTTCAGCGTTATGAAGTAGTTACGCATAACGGCACACGCAAAACTGGCTTGTCTCCCAATGCCTTTGCTGAGCGCATGGCCGAGTTGGGCGCAGGAGAAATTGTAATTAATTCAGTAGATTGCGATGGTAAAATGCTTGGCTATGATTTGAAGCTCGTTGAGAAAATTAGAGAGAGGGTTACATTGCCGCTTACTGCGCTCGGTGGAGCGGGTTCTCTCTCTGATGTAAAAAACTTGATTGCCAATAATGATCTTGTTGGTGCAGCAGCAGGTAGCATTTTTGTGTTCAAGGGAAAGTATCGCGCTGTTCTTATAAACTACCCAAATAGAAAAGAAAAAGAAGATTTGTTAATTAAGATGGCATTTTAATTATGAGTGTTCCCTTCAAGGTTTCAGCGGAGTCTAAAAAACCTCATCTTTTCCCAGTTGCAAATAACTTAGAGTGGCTTAGGCTTATTTTTGCCCTGCAAGTAGTGATCACACATGCTGTTGGCCATCTTCCAACTGGCATAACCCTCCCTGAATTGATTTCAAATTTTCCAGGGGTGCCAGCTTTTTTCTTTGTTAGTGGTTTTTTAATTTACTCGTCTTATCTAAATGCCCCCGGAAAAAATTATTTTCTAAATAGGTTTTTTCGACTCTTTCCAGGTTTAATTGTTGTCACGTTAGGCAGTGGAGCTTTTTTGATATTTGCTTTAGGCTGGGGGTTTTTTTTCGATAATTACAAAATATTTTTTATTTGGTTTCTGTCGCAAATTACAATTGGTCAAGCGTACAATCCTGAAATATTCCGCTCTGTTGGTGTTGGTGTGATTAATGGCTCCCTCTGGAGTGTCACAACTGAAATAGTTTTCTATTTAATGGTGCCTTTAATTGCGAAGTTAGATAAACGCTCTTCATTTTTTTTACCTATTCTAATTTTCTTGAGCTTTTTTATATACGCTACAGGACAGCTTTTATTTAATAACATTATTTATCGTGATAAATCAATTTTTGACTTTCTAAATTTGACCCCACTAGTCTGGGGTTGGATGTTTGGCGCTGGAATGCTGGCTGTTAAGTATTTTCATATAATTAGACGCTTTATGAAATTTACTCCTTTATTGTTGATTCCTTTATTTGTTATGATTTTTTGGGGTCAGGGCGTATTTTTTTCGGCTAGCGGTAATAAGTTAGGCTTAATTTACTTTATTTCCTTTTCGGGGTTAATTCTTTGGTTTGCCTTCTGGTTGCCTGCTGTAACGTTACCGTTTGATTTTAGTTATGGCAGTTACATATGGCACATGCCAATAATAAATTTCCTGCTAGTTATTGATTGTCCAAGCCTGGTAGTATTGTTTGGGTTAACTTTTTTTATGGCAGCTCTTTCTTGGTTTTTTGTTGAAAAACCAGTACTTAGACTGAAGACACGGTCCTTGAGAGTAATTTAGTTTGTTTTATTTTCTGGCGATGACAATTTAGGTTAATTTTGAAATGAAACAAATTTTACAAAGTTTAAAAACGGGTGCAACTGAAGTTGCTGAAATTCCTGTTCCTGGGGTTAGATCTGGCCAATTGCTTATTCAAACGCGTTGTAGTTTAGTGTCTGCTGGGACTGAGCGGATGTTAATTGAATTTGGCAAAGCTAATTTATTTGAAAAAGCCCGTCAGCAGCCAGATAAAGTGAGGATGGTTTTAGATAAAGTTAAGGTTGATGGTATACAGCCGACCATCGAGGCTGTTTTAAATAAACTTGATCAACCCACCCCAATGGGTTATTGCAATGTTGGTCGCGTAATTGCTTTGGGGCCTGGAGTGAATGGATTTGATCCGGGAGTTCGGGTGGTAAGTAATGGTAACCATGCTCAAGTTGTTGCTGTTCCAATTAATCTGTGTGCAAAGATTCCTGATGCTGTTTCAGATGAAGAGGCTACGTTTACTGTGCTTGGTGCTATTGCTTTACAAGGTATTCGCTTAGTGCAGCCAACTCTTGGGGAAACTATTGTTGTAACTGGTTTGGGTTTGATTGGATTGCTAACAGTTCAGCTTCTGCGAGCAAATGGTTGTCGTGTTTTGGGTTTAGATTATGATCAAGAGAAGCTTGAACTTGCACGCAAATTTGGCGCAGAGGTTGTAGATTTATCTGCAGGACAAGATCCAGTTAAGACTGCTCAATTATTTTCCCGTGGTCGCGGAGTGGATGGTGTGATAGTGACTGCTGCCACTAATAGTAGCGAGCCGATGCATCAAGCAGCTCTGATGTGTCGTAAAAGAGGGCGTATTGTCCTTGTGGGGGTGGCTGGTCTTGAGTTATCAAGAGATGATTTTTTTAAGAAGGAGCTAACCTTCCAAGTTTCTGCCTCCTATGGCCCTGGACGCTATGATTCTAGCTACGAAGAGAAGGGGCAAGATTATCCTATAGGGTTCGTGAGGTGGACGGAGCAGCGCAATTTTGAAGCTGTCCTCGATATGATGGCCGAGGGTCGCTTGAATGTGAAGCCGTTAATTTCGCATCGGTTTGGCATTCAGGAGGCTGACAAAGCTTACGATTTAGTTAGTGGTCAATCAACCTTAGGGATATTATTAAATTATCCTGAGGAAGATATTTCCCATGCTGACAAAACAATTTCTTTATGTGATCCATCACTTTCGCATAAAAGCATAACCAAAAATTTTACTAATAGGATGTCCGTGAGTTTTATTGGCGCAGGAAATTACGCCACTTCGATGCTTATTCCTGCGTTTAAGGATTCCTCCATTCATCTGCGAAGTGTTGCATCTATGACTGGAGTAAGTGGCTTGTATGCCGCGAGAAGATTTGGATTTGATGAGGTAACAACGGATGCTAACAGATTATTTTATGATAATAAAACTGATGCAGTTGTTGTCACCACTCAACATAACAGTCATGCCGAGTTTGTTTTAAAAGCAATTGAGTGTAATAAAAATATTTTTATTGAGAAGCCTTTATGTCTTACGCTTCCTGAGCTTGATAAGATTCAGGCAAGTTACTCCAGGGTTTGTGATAAAAACCCTACGCCCCCAATTTTAATGGTTGGGTTTAATCGCCGTTTTTCGCCTCATATTCAGAAAATTAAGGCTCTCCTTAGTGGTGTAAAAGGGCCAAAGAGTTTTGTTATTACAGTAAATTCAGGGGCAATCCCCCCAGATCATTGGACTCAAATAACTGATACTGGAGGCGGTAGAATTGTTGGCGAGGCTTGCCACTTTATTGATCTATTGCGCTTTCTATCAGGCGCTAAGATTAAAAGTTGGAGCAGAGTAACTATGAGTGAATCTATTGACGATACAACTACCATAAGTTTGAGGTTTTTTGACGGTTCGATAGGTACGATTCATTATTTTTCAAACGGCTCAAAAGCATTTCCTAAAGAGCGACTAGAGGTATTTGCGGCGGGGCGTATTTTGCAACTTGATAATTATCGTAAGTTAACGGGATTTGGGTGGCCCAATTTTAAAAAAATGAATTTATGGAGACAAGATAAAGGTCAGAAATTATGTGTAAGGACTTTTATTGATGCGGTTTCCACTAAGGGGTCTTGCCCGATACCTATAGATGAGATATTTGAGGTAAGTAGAATATCTATCGAGATTGCGCAGCATAAATTTATTTGATTTGATTTTGATTCCCAAGCTAAGTCTGTATTTTCATACATTGCGCCACTTGAAGCCTAATCAGATTTTCTGGCGTATTTGGTATAAATTTTCATCATCTCACTTTAGAGCTTCATCGCAGCTTAATTTGCGAAAAATATCAGGAAATTGGGTATTGCCCGCCCAGCGCCGACCAAGTCTTGAAAATTCTAATACCTTTCACTTTTTAAATAAATTTGGTTCCCTATCTGGGGTTGGATGGAATGGTCCAGAAAAGGAGAAATTGTGGCGTTATAACCAACATTACTTCGATGATTTGAATGCAATGGGTGCTGGTATGCGAACTGATTGGCATCGTTTATTGATTGAAGATTGGATTAAAGAAAACCCCCCAGGTAATGGAGTTGGTTGGGAGCCTTATCCAACATCTTTACGAATCGTAAATTGGGTGAAATGGCATTTATCGAGAGAGTCTTTAGATGATGAATCCCTGCGAAGTTTAATAATTCAAACACAATTTCTATCTCAGAGAATTGAATGGCATATCTTAGGTAATCATTTGTTTGCTAATGCTAAAGCACTAGTATTTTCTGGGGTTTTATTTGATGGGGGTGAGGCACAAAAGTGGCTCAATCAAGGGTTAAGCATTATTTCTAAGGAGTTGACGGAGCAAGTCTTACCGGATGGCGGAAACTTTGAAAGAAGCCCAATGTATCACGCTATTTTTTTAGAGGATTTGCTTGATTTAATTAATTTAGGAGTGGCTTATCCGGAAATTATTAATGCTGAGCAAGTAAATGGCTGGCGTCTTACTGCGATTAAGATGCTCACTTGGCTTGAGGAAATGTGTCACCCTGATGGTGAAATTTCATTTTTCAATGATGCGGCCATTGGTGTGTCACCTTCTCCGGAGGAGATCAAAATTTATGCTCGCCATCTCAATATTTATTTGCATAAATTATTTAAGATAACTGATAAACCTATTGCAACTCAATTTACAAATAGTGGATATGTGAGATTGGATGTTAAAGATGCCGTAGCAATTTTGGATGTTGCTCCAGTTGGGCCAGATTATTTGCCGGGACATGCCCATGCCGACACTCTATCTTTTGAGCTTTCGTTATTTGGTAAGCGAATTATTGTAAATGGGGGTACATCACAGTATGAGGTTGGTGATGTTCGCATGGAGGAGAGGGGAACTAAGGCGCATAATACAGTAGTTATTGATAATGAAAACTCATCTGAAGTTTGGTCTAGTTTTCGGGTTGCAAGACGAGCATATCCATCTGGATTGAAAGTAAGTCAGAAGGATAATTTTGTTGTTGTAACCTGCGCACATAATGGTTATTTGCGTTTAAAACGGCCCGCAGTTCATAAGAGGACATGGGAGTTTTATCAAGAAAGTCTTCTTGTGCGAGACCTAATCGACGGTGAATTTAACTCCGCCACTGCTTTGTTTCATTTTCATCCTGATGTAGAGGTAGATCAAATTGATTCGTTAAACTACTCTCTTTGCCTGCCGGGCATCAGAAAAAAAATACAACTTAAAGTCATAAGTGGTGAAGCTCAACTTGAGAAGAGTTTTTATGCGCCCGAGTTTGGGCTTAGGTTGGAAAGAGAATGTTTATCTATTCATATTAACGTTGGTGGTGAAAGCGCTTTGCTGATCTCATGGGGTGTACGTGATTAAAAAAAAGAAAATTATGCTTGTCTTTGGGACTCGACCTGAAGCCATCAAGATGGCACCGCTTGTTCTTAAATTAAGAGAGGAGCCTGAATCTTTTGATGTTCAAGTTTGTGTCACAGCCCAGCATCGTCAAATGCTAGATCAGGTCTTGAAGGTTTTTGAGATTGTTCCGGATATTGATTTAAATATTATGAAGCCTGTTCAAGATTTATTTGATTTGACTGCAAATATTCTTCAGGGGATGAGGAGGGTATTCCAAAGTGATAGGCCGCATGCTGTTTTAGTCCATGGCGATACTACTACGGCGCTTGCCACTGCAATGGCTGGATTTTATGCTGGGGTACCGGTAGGGCATGTAGAGGCTGGTTTGCGTACATGCGACATCTATAGGCCATTTCCTGAAGAGTTTAATCGACAGGTTGTGAGTAAAATTGCGCGTTGGCACTTTTGTCCAACTGAGCTAAGTCGTTCTAACTTGATTGCTGAGCGAGTAAGTGAAAAGAGTATTACCGTTACTGGTAACACTGTAATTGACTCTCTACATTTGGTACTTAATAGAATAGAGGCTGATAACAAGAGATCTGCTAGATTAATAGACTCTATAAATGAGACCTTATTGTTTAATTGGAAATCAGACAAATTTGTCTTAATTACTGGTCATCGTCGTGAAAACTTTGGAGACGGTTTTTTGCAGATTTGTGAAGCGCTTCGTGAATTAGCAGTACGGTACCAAGATATTCATTTTGTGTATCCGGTACATTTGAATCCAAACGTTCAAGAACCTGTCCGATCAATTTTAGCTAATCTTTCAAATGTTCATTTGATTGAACCTCTTGACTATGAGCCATTCATATACTTACTTAAATTTAGTTATATAGTATTGACTGATAGCGGTGGAATTCAGGAAGAAGCGCCAAGCTTGGGTAAGCCTGTTCTTGTTATGCGAGATGTGACGGAGCGGCCCGAAGCAGTTCAGGCCGGTACAGTTGAGTTGGTGGGCGCGAATAAAGAGAGAATTGTGGCAGGAGTCTCTCGTTTACTTGAGGATGATTATCTATATTCAAAGATGTCACTCGCTCATAATCCGTACGGTAATGGCACCGCGTGTGAGCAAATTTTAAAGGTGCTTAGAAACATCTCAAGTTGATATGGGGTAGTTTGAATGAAGAGTAAAAAAATTAGTGTCATAGGTCTTGGGTATATCGGATTGCCAACTGCAGCCTTACTTGCGAGTCGGGGTTACATGGTTGCTGGAACAGACATCAGTCAGGATGTTGTAGACACAATTAATCAAGGTAAAATTCACATAGTGGAGCCTGAGCTGGATGTTTTTGTGAGGTCTGCTGTGGCGGCTGGTCGATTACGAGCCTCATTATTGCCTCAGGCCGGAGATGTTTATATTATTTGTGTTCCAACCCCCTTTTGTCAAAAAGGGGAAATTCCCATTCCAAACATAGATTATGTACTAGCTGCTGCTCGTAGCATAGCTCCATTAATTAAGTCGGGTGATTTGGTGATTTTAGAATCAACATCCCCAGTTGGAACTACCGAGCATATTCAAGATGTGATGCGTGAATCCGGTTTGAAGGTAGATG
>JACCED011315676.1_pt1 | contig 44138 bp, 22 predicted proteins | sample 7455021 | NCBI WGS metagenome assembly JACCED01 (sample SAMN15323456, study PRJNA562643) | freshwater metagenome | isolation source: river surface water | place: USA:Blue River Watershed | collected 2017-08-19
TGTAGTGAAGTCTGTCAATGCTCTTTCAATTGACGCTTCGGTAACGCACATTCTGTATCATCAAGACAAAGTAGATACAGACTTGTTGAAGGTTCGCTTTTGTCGATTGCCTTCTCGGTATTCCATACACGTAATACGTGTACGCTTACTCCAGATCCATCAGCTATCTTTCAAGCATCTTCAAGGAGGTCTGACAAACTCAGACAACAGATTTTTACTATATATTAGGTATTGATTGTGAGGATATTGTTTGGTTTTGACGTGGTGTCTGTTGAAATTGAATATGTTTTAAGTAGTTCTGTGTTCAGCGCAAAGAATGAATCGAATTCAAAAATTGTCCAATCACCGTGTTTTTTAGAGGTATAATACACGAAATTATCACTAACCCATGTTAGTTTGCTTTGTACACAAACATAGCGACCTTTGCGATTAAACTTCATAAACAATAAGTTTACGTCATCTTCATCAGCAACATCCATGAGTTGGTCTATCCAAGCATCTATTACTTTACAATCCCCTGTAAGTAACAAATGAAACGGAAAATCAGCATAGAATTTGCACTCTATATTCATTCGTTTGAATGAATGACCGGGTACAACATCGCCCTTGAAAGAACGAATCTGACCCTCATGCAAGACTTCTTTGCGTACTTGATTTTTACCGCCCACATATGCCCCGGATCCAGGCGCACGAATGAATGATTCATTGTACTTCTCTGAGAGATATTTAGCGATTTCTCGCTCGAAACCGGAACCTTTGTTTTTCTGTGGACTTGGCATAGACATATACTTATCTCTATTTTATAGCATCTAAATTATTCTACATCTACCGCAGTATTGTAGCTTGTGAAGCCATTCTCCTTCACAACTTTTAGAACATTAGGAACACGCCCTGCTAGTTCTTCACGGTGTGAAACAAGCCATATAGACTTTTGACGACGGCGACTCATATCTTTCAGAATTGCTAGACTGTTCTCGACACCCATTGTGTCAAGACCACTATCAATCAATTCGTCAATGAATAATGTATTGATCGGTGAGTATAATGATTCCCATACATCACGGAAAGCAAACGATAGACCAAGAATCAAACGATTGCGTTCACCACGACTCAAGTTATCAAAGTCAAGCTCACGACCCAATTCAGTGATTTCAACTTGCAAGTCATTCTTAAAGATAACTTGATGCGGCAACCCGATCTTATCTAAGTAATGTGTCAATCGTGCGTTCAAGTACGAAAGGTTCTGGTCAATAATCTTCTTACGAACAAAACTATCTTTGCTAGTTAGTAAGTCAAGTAAGAACTTCTGATGTTCCATTGTTCGTGTCAACTTGTTAATTACTTCAAAGTCAATTGCTTGCAATGCTTGTGTCTCCATTTCAGATACTTGTTCTGCATATGGATCATTCTCTTGTGACTTATTATCAATCTGATTCAGAATGTTGGCAACCTCACTTGAATGCTTGATTGCTTCAGCTTCTGTATCATAATGAGTAACAGGCTGCTGTCCCAAAGTAATAGGTGTCAATTCGCTTAGTTGTTCGCTGAATGGATTAGACTCTTGCTTCTTATCTTCCCATACTTTCTTCAAGTTAGCTACGTCACCACTGTGACGAATAGCTTCTGCTTCTGTCTTATATGATGGTGTAGGCTTGGGACCTAATTCAGTAACCAATAGTTGATTCTTTGCTAAGTTTTCTTCTAGCTCAGCCAATTCAGCCTTTGCGTTTTCAAGCAATGTAGTCTTTTCTAATGTAACTTCTAAATGCTTATCATCATGGAAATCTTGACCACAAGCATAGCACTTATGATCCTCAAGTTCTTTAACTTCCCGAACCAATTTATCAATTAATTTTTTTTCTTTTGTAATACTTTTGGTTAGGGTATCAATCGTATTAGAGATAGATTTTTGTTCAGTTTCATCTTTGAGCCACTGTTTCAAATCATTCCATGTTTTTAGTTCAGTGTCAATGTCATATTCATTCTTACGTAGATATGCAGTGTGCGCTACTGTAACATCAGTATCATGTTTTTGTTGCCAAGCAGTAGAACGAGCAACTAATGCATTGTATGCATCCTGTGCTTCTTTTTGTTTATTCCAAACTGTCAAATCTTTATGTGCTTGCAATTCGGCAGCAATATCAATCTTGCTTAGTTCATCGTATTGAAGTGCCAAACTAGTCAAGTCATCATCGTGTTTCTTCAACCACAATGTCTGTCTGCGCTTCAATGCATCAATCTGTTCTTTAACTCGCTTGTTTGCTTCCTCAATAGCTTTAACACGGAATTCTTCACTTTGAATGTCATCCTTACTTCTACGAATCATCTCTTTGATGATTTCAGCTTTTTCAGACAACAGTGTGATACCCATTAATTGCTCAATGATATCTTTTTGTTCGTTATTCTTTAGTGCAAGAAACGGTTCGCTATAAGTGTTCAGTACAACAATATGACGGAACATGTCAGGTGACATGTTAATAACTTTTTCAATGGCCGCTTGTGTTTCTTTGTTCTCGCCTTGTTGATCCTCAGTAGCTTTCTCCTGAATATCATTCACATAGAACTTGAGAATGTTTGGTTTACGACCACGCTCAATCTTATAGTTAGTACCATTAACGTTGAATGTCAATGTAACCAACATAGCCTTACCATTTGTGCGATTAACTAAGTTATCTTTACGAATGTTATTAATGGGCGTACCAAACAGTGCATACGATAGACCTTGAATCAATGTAGTCTTACCGGTACCATTACGAGCACCATCACCACCCAAGTCTAAGTTCTCACCAAGAATAAGTGTTAAGTCTTTCTTGTCAAAGTCAACTGCTTGCGTTACTGCACCGATACTTAAAAAATTTCGTAAAGTTATGTTCTGTAATGTAATCATTTTAATTTTCTAAAAAAACTATCTTTGGCTAATTTTTCTGCCTTTAATGTTTTTTCTATAATACTTTCTATTTTGAGTTTGGCACTAATCAATCTATGTGTTTCTCTTAAACTACCTACATAAGGTTGTGTCGTTGATAGTTCAGATAACGCAATACCTAAGTGCTTGTTTATTTTTATAAGAGAATCTAATCTGTAGGTCATAGAATGTTATAGATGTCCAAAAGAATCTTTTTGTCAAAATTATTTGATTCGATTGCGTTAATTTGGTCAATAATGATTTGGTCTACTGATTCGAACTTGAGTCCGTCAGCAGTTTGACCATTCTCTGTTGTTTCTACTTTCATAGGTATCAATGCCATTTCACGTAGTTTATGTTCTGGGATCCATGTCTCACGCAAGAAGTTTGCTTCTTCATATGAGATTTCAATATCAAGATGTACTCTAACATGACTATCAATCAATAGCAAGCCTTCAGGGTTCTCTAAAATGTCTGATAGTTTATGTACACGGAACACGGGCTGTCTTGGCCAAGTATGAAATACCGGCTCTTGACCCCACTCAAGAATCATCATTCCACGTGCATCATCGCCCGCATCAGCATAGTTGTGTGGGAACGCATTACCGATGTACCAGATATTTTTCTTTGCTTGTCGCTTGTGAAAATGACCACTGAATACTTTCTCGAAATTTCCAACATGGTCAGCATTTAGTTCACCATGATCGGGCATCTCAACCATAGCGTTCATGTAGAAGTTGGGTAACTCAAAATGACCGAACAAATATTTGCCCTTCATCTTTTGAAGTTTCTTGTAATCTTCCCCCACAAGCCACGGCGCAATGACTACTTGTCCTTCTTGGAAGAAGTCATTGATGATTTGTACGTTTGGTAAATGTTTACCCCACTCAACACTATGAATGTCCCTGCGATCACGATAATAAAGATCGTGATTGCCTGGAATAAAATATACCCGATCAAAGTTAGCATTTAATTTCTCCAGTGCTTGTAAACCAAATTGTAACGTGTGAATATTTATACTCGCACGATGATGATTCCAGTCTCCTAAGAAGAAGCATGTTTCACATCCTTCACTCTTTGCTTTTTTAATGAACCAATCTACGAAATCGGCACAGTCTTGATTGTGTTGTAGGCTGTTTGACTTCAATCCAAAATGAATATCAGTGAACACAGCGGCTTTTTTAAAAAGGTTACTCATTCGTCTATTATAGTAGTTAAATTTTGTTAAATCAAATCTTTTGGTATAATTTTAGGAGGTATGTGATAATGAAATAGAATTGGTTTTTTTGTACTATCCGAAATCATCATATATTCTGCGGTACCACCGCACTCATCTAATTTTTTTGTATTACTTAATGGATGTTTTGCTATGATATTCAATAAATTGTTACATAGCAAATGATAAGTTGTTGACAAGATTTTTGGATCAGTATGGTAAGCATCTACTAAAGCGTCATATACTATCTGATGTTTGGGGATGCTACCGATAAATCCGTTGTACACACTATCAGGAGCGTGTCCGAACTTTTTAGCAAATACATAGAATAAATCGCAACCATTCACAACATCATCAAGTGGACACCTTAGCATTGCATCAGAGTCTATGAAAACGCCGCCCTTCAGGTATAAAAAATAGTAACGAAATAAATCTGCTTTATGTTGTCCCATAAAACTGTCAAAAACTTTTTCTATTTCAGGGAACTCATACAATGGGTTTTTTCTAAAAAACTCTTTTATATCATCGTCATTAAAGTACAAATAAGTCCATTCGTCACTGATATATTTTTTTAATTTCTCAGTGACGTATGGCTCAATTGGTTCGTATGATGTTTGAAATAATATCTTTGGTATCATTCTTCGTAAACAGTAGATACAGTCCCGCCAGACCCTTGACGTGACCAACTTGGGTTTAAACCATTCATTTCCAGAATGTCATCTCTGATATTTTGATTTCGTTTTTCTGAATTAAGGACACGACAGAAGCTATTAGTGATAGCCGCGGTGTAATAAGCAAACGGGTTCGCTGATTTGGCCTCATTGAATCGTAAGCCAACATAAGTTAGTTGTAGTATTGCTGAGTTACGCATTTCATCGTTATACGTATAACCACGCCAATTATACTTCATTGCGTATTTTTCGCACATCATAATGTACATTCGGGCTAGTTTGTTTGTAACTTGACCGTGATCTTTACTGAATTCACCAGTCTCTAAATCACCTTTCCAATGACTTTTACCTACACAATAGAATGTATTGTTGCTATCAATTTTGTAATGTTGGAATGGTGGGAAATTAACTTTGACATGAACCATGTCATCAACTTCGGCTTTTGTAGTAGTATCTTCTAGGTCAGCGAAAATCTCATCTGGATCAACTTCTTCAAATTCAAAGATATCTTTTGCTGTTTTCTTTTTAACTGTTTTACGCGGTTGTTTTGGTGCAACAGGAACATGATCCCAATTCATCACACGAAATACTAAATCTGTAATATCTATCGATTCTGGGCTAACTGCATCTTTAGATCCTTGTTCTAAACTTAATCTTAATGCACGTGTTTCTTTTGCTTGTTGAATTGTTTCTGGTTTGAAAGCATACTCTAAACTATCCTCGATACTAGATTGGGGCATATCTACGATGAAGTCATATCTGTGATAACTTGGATCTGCAAAGTAGCAATATGAATTCTTGCTTTCATGTATTTCTTTTAAAATGTCTTTATTGTTTAGGTAATTGACAGGTTTACGTGATGGTAGGCTCATAGTTCTCCGTTATTATGTTGATGTAATTATAGCATGACTGTTGCAGAATAGCAACTATTTTGTGAGGGAAAGGGTAAAAATACTACTTTATTTAGTAGATAAATATAAGTAAGGATAACAAGATATATGTTTACTAGCGCAGAAGCAATGGCGTTGTTTAACAAAGCAACAAGCCTAGCAAGAAAATTTGAAGTATTTGGCGATATACCTCCGCCGGAGGTATTGAGTGCCATCGACAAGGCTTTGGCTGCAATTGCAGATAGCGATTTGAGTGACGCTACAAAAAACCAGCTTACTACTGAGTTAAATAACTACAAAGCGTCAGTCAATAGTGCTTCTGGCAATCCGGAAGTATCAACGTCACAAGATCCGGGACTACCAACCGATAATCCAAACCCAACCCCGACCACAAACCAACCAGTTAGTCCGGATTCCGACCCCAATACAAATAACGGAGACGAAGCCAGTGGATTTGAACCATTACGAGAACCACCGAGCACTACCGACGGTGATGAGTTTGATGGTATAGATCAACAAGTTGCTGACAATGAAAACGAATTAAAAGAGCCACCGGCATTATCGGATGAAGAAGTTGATGCATATTTAAATACTGCTGGCCGAGACTCGGATGTACAAGAAAGTGTATTTGACCCTTCTGGAAATGAGGGCGGAAATACAGGTGCATTAGCTGATACTAGAAGTACCGCAACTAATGATGATGCAGTAAGTTTTGAAAAAGCAAAAGACTGGCGCGTCCGTTTAAGTTTAGCACCAAGCGCAAAGTATTTGTACAAAGCCGATAATCCTGGAATATTGAAACCATTGCAAGCTACGAATGGCGTTATCTTCCCATACACACCTACTGTAAGTGCTGTATATGCAGCCAATTATGACGCATCTGAATTAATACATAGTAATTATAAGATTTATAACTATAAGAACAGCAATGTTGATACAGTAACTATCACCGGTGACTTTACAGCACAAGATACAAATGAAGCAAATTACTTATTATCAGTAATTCATTTCTTCAAGTCAGTTACAAAGATGTTTTATGGTCAGGATCAAAATCCAAGAAACGGAGTTCCTCCACCATTAGTGTATCTGAGTGGATTGGGAACATTTCAATTTGATAATCATCCATTAGCAGTAACAAACTTTACGTACAGCTTACCAAATGAAGTAGATTATATTCGTGCAGGTAGTGTGACAACTGAACCCGGAAGTTCTACTGCTGGGCAAAATACAGTAAATAACACAGATAACGCATCATCTGCAAGAATTCAGTCATCTGGTTTGGGCCCTAAAGTTCCAAACTTTCAAAGACAGCAAGCAACAATTAACAGTAATGCAACATACGTACCTACAAAAATGCAAATAGTAATAACATGTATACCAATTGTCACACGCAACGACATTAGTAATAATTTCAGTCTTGAAAAATATGCAACTGGTGCATTGTTGCAAGGTAGCAAACGCAATGGCGGAGGAATTTGGTAATGGCAAGTAATAATGCATATCCAGCAACAAGCCCGTATTATACTACGGGTGTAGTTAATAATAAATTTTTAGATGTAATGGTAGATAGACCTATCCCTAAGTTAGCCAGTGATAGATACTGGACTATTACATCACAGTATAATCTACGTCCTGATATGTTGGCATATGACTTGTATGCTAATCCTAAATTATGGTGGGTGTTTGCTAGTAGAAATCCAAACGCTTTACCAGATCCATTCTTTGATTTTACTACTGGTAAGTCGATATATCTACCAGAAAATTCTACGTTGATTACAGTTTTAGGATTATAAAATGGCAACAATAGGAAGTACACGATCAATCCCTAATCCTGGGTATAGCCCATGGACGTCAAAGGTTGAATTGGATACTAATACTGGAAAGCAAGTGTCGTATGTATACGGAGGGTCTGGTAAATTATTATATAACGGAACACCCCAAGATGTAGTTAGTCAAATCCCTAATAATAGTTCTTATGCTACAGATACAGCTTTCTTTGATGGATTGATTAGCACCATTGATGAGCAAAGCGCCAGCCTAACCGCACAATATGAACAACAGGTTCCCCCTGCTAATAGTGAACCAGTTCCTCCCGAGACCGAGAATACGCCCAATCCAAATAATCCTGGAAATTCACCTGCAAATGATGATAGTCGAAATGATCCAAATACTGCATCACGGGTTGCTAACCAATCAAATCTATCAACTGCCGCTGGTAGTAATGAAATGGAGACAATGAATGATAGTTTTGCAGGAAAAACACAAGCAGGTTCGTCAAATACAACAACTACTAATCCAGTACAGAAGAACGTAGGTCTAGACCCTAAGCCTGGTACAAGATTAAAAAACCCATTAGGTAATTTTAGTAGTTATACATATCAGCTTAGTTTGTATATGATAACTCCGGATGCTCATAGTAAGTTTGTTGCTAGTGGTAGAAAAGACATTAATAAATATGCCAAGCCTGGTGCTGACGCAGGCGCGTATTTAATATTACAAAGCGGAGGCATCAATAATACATTAAGCCAACGCCCGGCTAACATGCCATATGATTATTACATTGATGACTTAAGAATCACTAATGCGATATCAACTAAACAAACGGCTACATCAAGTAACATTACAAAAATTACTTTTAATATTATTGAACCGATTGGGTTTTCATTTACTACTAAATTAAAACGTGCTAGAGAAGCACTAATGAAAACTAGTAAGATTCCAAATATAGAAAAAGCAACTAACGCAAGTAAGCAATTCTTTGTATTGGGTATTAGATTTCAAGGATATGATGTTAATGGAGAGATAGCTAACGCTAGTAAGTATTTTAGTGACGATACATTTAATACTAGCCCTGATGCTAGTGGAGTTTATGAAAGATTCTATGACATATTATTTGAAAAAGTTAGTTTTAAATTAACCGGTGGGTCAACTGTCTATTCAGTTACTGCTAAAAATGTTGCATCAGAAGTTGGATTACATGTTGCTAGAGGTACCGTTGACGCAAACATAGAAGTAGTTGCAGACACCGTTGGATCTGCATTAGATGGTTCAGGTAACGGCATGACTAGTTTGTTTCAAACTATGAATAATAACATGAAAAAAACTAAAGATGCCAACAACAGAGAATTTCCAGATCAATACGCAGTTCGATGGCTAGGTTTAGGATCAGACAATATTAAAGACGCACAATTAAAAAGCGTAGCTGACACGGATAAGAAAAAATCATCACCGGGCCCTGCAAATAATTCAGTTCAAGTCAATGATGCAACTGGACAAAGTGTTGCATACGATAAACAAAAAATAAAAATTAGTATTACTCAAGGTATGAGTGTACTACAAGCAATCGAAAAAATTATTAAACAAAGTACATACATGACAAATGCAATGGAAACTTTGTTTATGAGTGAGGAAACACCATCTGATGAGACAGCATCTGCTGAGAAAAAAGAACAAAAAGATCCTCCAAGATTACGCTGGTATAATGTCAGTCCGGAAGTTGAAGTAATTGGATTTGATACAAAGATAAATGATTTTGCATATAAGATTACGTATGTAATTCAACCATATGATACTCCTGCCGCAGTAAGTCCTTATGGTAAAGCCGCAAAATATTATGGCCCTCACAAGCGATATGAATATTGGTATACAGGAAAGAATAGTGAAATATTAAGTTATGAGCAACAGTTTGATAACGCATTCTTCAATATAACATTTAACCCTAATGGCGATCCAGCCGCGTCAGGCGGCGATGCCAAAGTTGCACAACTTGGTGGTAAACCTACAACACAAGATAGAACAGGTAAAATTACTCCGGGGCTAGAAGCTGAAAATACCTACATGACTAGTTTGTTTGATCCTGGTGCATATGCTCAAGCACGAATTCAAATATTAGGTGACCCTGACTTTTTGATGCGTGAAGCAGCCAATGGTATTAATGAAGTATACAAACAATTTTATCAAAGTGATAGTTTCACTATTAATCCAAACGGCGGGCAAGTGTTTATTGAAATTGCATTCAACGAAGGTGTTGACTATGACAATAATACTGGAACAATGAAAATTAACGATAGTATCTTCTTTTGGGATTATCCAGATAGCGTAAAATCAGGACCTAATGCAATAAAAGGCGTTAGCTACCAAGTACGTGAATGTGAAAGTGTTTTTAAAGGTGGCAAGTTTACACAAACATTGCAATTAAATATTAACGAAATGCCAGATGCAGTTGAAGCCGCAGAAAAGGCTGCAGCCGAACGAGTACAACCAGCCGCAACAAATACTACTACAGCGGGCGATGTACGTACAGGCAATACTCAGGGAGGATCGACCCCTACTCCAGGTACCAACAGTAATAATTCATCAGCAAATACCGGTCTACAACAAGATGATGTCACTGGTGTAGATGCCGCAGTGCAGAGAAATGCGGACGCGGATGCACAAACATCACAAACAGGTACATCTACTGTCGGGTCTACTCCAACCGGTGATGCTAATAACCCGACTGTTGCAAATGATGATACTGTTGCAAACTCGGGTACTACTACTGCAGGTGCCGCTGAACAAAACGATGATGCCGGCGGTAGAGAAAATACTAACACAAATAACACAACACCTACAGATACACGTACAGGGGAAGCTAGTACGATTAATTTTAATGCACTAGGTGGGGTATAACAAGAGAATAAAATATGGCACAAAACGTATTCAAACCCAGAGGAGCAACGAGTGCATCAAAACCAGATGCAGGCGGCGCAGTACTACGCTCGGTACCAGTATTTGGTGTAGTTAAAGATAATATCGATCCTATTCGTTCTGGTCGAATTCGTGTGTACATTGCTGAAATGGGTGGTCAAGACCCTAATGATGCTGACTCATGGATAACAGTTAACTACATGACACCTTTTTATGGGTTGACTCAAGGTGACGCACCTAAAGAAGGATATGGAACATATTTACAGAATCAGAGTGCTTATGGTATGTGGTTTGCACAACCGGATATCGGCACAACTGTAATTTGTCTGTTCATCAACGGTGACCCTGAATACGGTTATTGGATTGGTTGCGTGCCTGAGCCAGAAGCATTATATACAGTTCCTGCTATGGGTTCTGCCGAAACAGTTATTGTTAATGAGAATGAAGGTAGTAGTTATGGCGGTGCAACAAAACTACCAGTAGCAAACATAAACAAAAACAATGAATCAATCAATGAATCACCTACGTTTTTTAATGAACCAAAGCCCGTACATAGCTATCTTGCAGGTGTATTAAATCAGCAGGGTTTAATTAGAGATACGATTCGCGGCACAATAGGTACTTCCGCACAACGTGAAACACCAAGTCGAGTTGGTTGGGGCGTAAGTAGTCCCGGCCGCCCTATCTATGAAGGTGGATTCACAGATGAGACAGTTGCAGATGCGGCAAATCAGGGCAGTCAGCAAACAGGATTAAGAGTAGTAGCACGTAGAGCAGGTCATTCTATTGTAATGGATGACGGTGACTTGATTGGTCGTGACCAATTGATAAGACTACGCACTAGTTTAGGGCATCAGATATTAATGAGTGATGATGGTCAGTGTTTACACATCATTCACGCTAACGGACAAAGTTGGGTAGAGTTAGGTAAAGAAGGTACGATTGACATGTACGCTACTAACTCAGTAAACATTAGAACACAGGGCGATTTGAATTTACATGCTGATAACAACATCAATATGCATGCCAAGAAAGACTTAAACATCTATGCTGAAAACATCACAACTAACAGTGACAAGAAAACTAACATTAAAGTTGGAACTGATTATGCTACAAGTGTAAACGGTAAAACAACATTAAAGTCAACTGGTGCAATGAGTTTGAAATCATCAGGTGAAGCAAGTTTTGCTAGCACAAACAACACGTTTATTAATGGTAAAAAAATAAACTTAAACACTGGCGAAGCGTCAACTACTCCTGAAGATGTTAAACCGTTACCAACGAATGCTCATACTGATACATTATATGATAGTCAAAAAGGATGGGCTGCCGCACCAGGTGCATTACTAAGTGTTACTAGCAGAGCACCTGCTCATGCACCTTGGTCTGCCGCAAATCAAGGAGTTGATGTTAAGATTAACAATGACGCAGATGCTAACTTTCCAAGTAATCCGTCACCCGCAGTACAAGCGGCAAATAATACAACAACTACTCCGGCAGCACCAGTTAGTGCTAGTGTAGCATCAACTGTTCCTGTAACTGGTGCAGTAAGCGGGGCACTAGATAAGAATGCAACAACTGCTATGGTAGGACAAGTTGCAACTATTGCACAATCTGTTCCAAATGTTGCAGCCGCAATTAAGAATGGCGCAGGCGTAGTGACTAGTACTGTTAACGGTGCTGTACAGAATATAGCCGCAATTGGTAAAATGGCTCAATCACCTCAACAACTTGAAGCCGCAGGCGTACTTAAAGCAGGTGCAGGCGCATTAGTATCTAATTTAGTCCAAGGTGGTAAAACAGTACAACAGGCGTTAACTCCTAACTTGTTCGCAGGTAAGCCGGGAGCAGAAAACTTAACAAACTATTTAAATAATCCAACTGCTCAAGTAGCCGCACAGGTTGCTAACTTCCAGCAATCACAAGCACAATTAACTCAAGCAGGATTAATTACAGGTAAAGAAAGTGCAGGACAACTTGCAGGTATAGTAACTGCAGGAGCATTAGCAGGTCCCGCAGCCGCAGTTAATGCAGTTAAGACAGCAGCCGGAACTTTGGGTCAGTCAATTACTGGTCCAATTGCTAGCTTAGGCGGCGCCGCAAATAAACTATTAGGTGACGCCTCTAGTTTATTGAACGCAGGCAATTTTGCAGGCAACTTAGCAAGTACAGTAACAGGTGGATTGAGTTCTATTGCAGGATCGTTGAACGGATTAGCAAAAAATCTAACAGGTGGCGCAGAGAGTTTATTAAATTCTGCTAAAGGTATTGCAGGAAGTGCATTTGCGGCAATAAAGAATACATTCCCTAAATTAGAAGCTGGCAAACCACAAAACTTAAAGAAGATTGCAGAAGAAGCAGTTGCCAAAGCACAGAATTCTGGAACAGAATTACAAGCAAGTGTTACACAAGCAGCCAATGCATTTAATACGTCAGGTGCAAATGCAGCCTCTATTGCATCAGGTGCCGCAAGTTCTGCAATCAACGGTGCGGCATCCAGTGTTAATAATTTAGTAACAGGAGCAGGTGCAGCCGTCACAACAGCCGCAGGTGCAGTGCAAGCCGGCTTAACAAATGGTGCAAATTCATTACTACCTGCATCAGTGTCCACTGGACTGGGAGCGTTGCCCGGAGCACAAAAAGCGGTAGCATCAATTGTTAACAATGCTAAAGGTGCATTAAATGCGATACCCGGAACTGCTGGAATATCTGCGGCACTTGGTCAAGTTACAGCCGCATTAAGTTCTGGTGCCGCACTAGGAAGCGTGGCTACTGGGCTATTAACTAAACTAAAGAATCCGGGTGAATCTTTACAAGCGTTGGCCTCTGCCGGATTGCCCGCTGGCGCCGCGGCACAGCTAAACTCAGCTATTAGTTCATTGAATTCAGGTGGTGCATTACCAATCAAGTTACCGGTAATTAGCACAAATACAGTAGACAGAACAGCAATAACTTCACAAATAGGTGCAGTATTTGGAAGTACTAAAATTCCAGTACCAAATTATAGCGGTAACCCTGCGTCAACAGGAGAAACAGCGGCTACTAGTGCAGTTGAAAAACTCAAGCAGAAAGAAGAAAAAATCAAAGAACTTGACGATAAATTTAATGTTGTTCTTGCTGAGGCAAAAGCAAAGAGGGTAGAATTTGATGCGGCTGTAGAGGAACACGTAGAAACAAAAAATAACTTACCTGCAGGTGACCCTTCGATTGAAGCTACTCTAGCAAAAGCAAAAGTTCTAGCAGAAGAATTAAAAGCTCTAAAATTAAAAGGCTACGCAATATTAGATGAGAAAGCTGATGTTCTAATTAAAGGCACAGCATAAATATCAGATAGGATAGAATATGTCAACATATATAGGTTTTTCCACAATTAACGCTAACAGACCCAGAACTACTAGAGCACAGTCCGGTAGTTCCGGAGGTACCGGGAGTTTAGTGGATCCTATTATTCCTGGCAAAAAGTTCAGAATGGTCGATGCACCATTAGTTCTACGAGATTTTATTAATGCATTAAACATTAATAAAGGTGAAAAAGTTGGTCAGCCCGGGTACGGAACAGACATTTGGTCTTATATATTTGAACCTAACGATGCAGACACTCAATTCAGAATTCAAACAGAAATCGAACGTGTTGCTAATTTAGACCCTAGAATATTATTAAACTCGGTCAAATCATTCGTGCAACAAAACGGAATACTTTTAGAAGTAGAAGTGGCTATTCAGCCATTCAATGACGCTACTATTGTCAATGTATTCTTTAATAATATTACCAATCAAGCTACCCTTCAGACCTAAAAAACCGGTGTTTTCATTTAAGATAAATACTTAAAAGAGAACAACTATGGCCACAAGTTCAAGACAATCAGCATTATTCGGCGTCAACGATTGGCAAGCAATCTACCAAACGTTCCGTGAAGCCGACTTCAGAAGTTATGATTATGAGACTCTGCGTAAGAGTTTCATCGATTATCTACGTGCATACTATCCTGAAACATTCAATGACTACATTGATAGTTCAGAATTTATTGCCCTCATGGACGTTATGGCGTTTATGGGACAGGGTTTGTCATTCCGTAATGACTTAAATACCCGTGAAAACTTCATTGATACGGCTGAACGCCGTGATAGTGTCATCAAATTAGCTAACTTAGTAAGCTATAACCCAAAGCGCAACAATGCAGGACAGGGTTATATTAAAGTTACAAGCATTCGCACTACTGAAAATATAACCGATATGAACGGTTTCAACCTAAGTAACCAAACCATTCTTTGGAATGATCCAGCGAATGTTAATTGGTTAGAGCAGTTCAATACAGTTATCAACGCTACTTTGATTAACAGTCAACGTGTCGGTCGTCCTGGAAACAGTGCAGAATTATTAGGTGTTAAGACGGATGAATACAGTATTAACATTCCACCTAATAGTTTACCTATTGCCCCTTTTAGTTCAGTAGTTGACACAATTAATATGAACTTTGAATTAGTTAGTGTAACTAGTTTAGGTGAAGATTACGTATATGAAATTCCACCTGCACCAACAGGTCGCTTCAATATGATGTATCGTAACGATAAGTTAGGTTACGGTAGCCCAAACACAGGATTCTTCTTCTACTTTAAACAAGGTGGATTGCAAGCATACGATTTTAACTTAGCGCAACAGATTAGTAACCAAGTTGTAGATATTGATATTCAAGGTATCAATAATACTGACACATGGTTATATCAATTAAACACTGACAACGGTGGTAGAACACTTTGGACACAAGTAGAAAGTGTATATGCCAACGCACAACTACAAACAGAAACAAGCAACAAGAAAATCTTCAGTGTTGTTTCACGTTTCAATGACCAAGTCAGTTATACTTTTGGTGATGGAGTATTTTCTGAAGCACCAGTCGGAACATTTAGATCATATGTACGTGCAGGCAATGCATTGACATATACTATCGATCCTTCTGAAATGCAAGGAATTCAAGTAACGTTTCAGTATATTAGTCGAGCAGGCCGAACAGAGGCACTTACTATAGGACTAGAACTACAATCAACAATATCAACAGCACAAGCTAGAGAAACACTAGCTGACATAAAATTACGTGCTCCTGCAAGATATTATACACAAAACAGAATGGTTAATGGCGAAGATTACAACAATTTCCCATATACATTATACAACTCAATTATTAAAAGCAAGGCTATTAATCGCAGTTCTGTTGGCGTGTCTAAAAACTTAGACTTACTTGACCCTACCGGAAAATACTCCAGCACTAATTCATTTGCTAATGATGGTGGCATGTACCAAAACAGCACAGATGGTTGGTTGTTGTTAACTATCACTAACACAGGTGATATCATACAATTCTTAACTGATACCTTAGCATCTGCGTTATCAAGTAATAGAGCAAAACAATATTACTTACAAAATTACACACGATATCCTATAAACGTTGCATCAGGTGACGGGACAGTATACTGGAATACTAGTACTGTGAACGCTAATAGCATTACTGGTTACTTCTATAATATATCTGGATCATCAGATGTGCCTATCGCAATTGGTACATACTCTACTAAAAACGTAAAGTATATTACAAAAGGTGCAATGATAAAAGTTACTGCACCTAGTGGTTATTATTTTGATAGTAACAATAGATTAGTTGCAGGTATTGCTAGCCCAAGCGATACAACATATTTCTGGACGACTGCCCTAGCAATCGTTGGTGATGGTTATAATAATGGTCAAGGCAATTTTAGTAACGGAACAGGGCCAGTGACATTAAACGGCTATGTACCCGATGGTGCAATTGTTACTGAAGTTATCCCGTCATTCAGCAACACATTGCCTAATCTTGTTCTACAAGAATGTATTACAAGAATGGAATTAAATCAAAATTTCAGCTTAGTGTTTGACAATTCATTATTAGTAACACAGAATCGTTGGTCAGTTGAAAATTACAACACTGCTAATTGGTTTGTGAATTTCGAAAGCACTGGTGATAATACATACAGAATTTATTACAGAGCATTGCGCTATTATTTTGGTAGTGTAGCCGACACTCGCTTCTGGTACGAAACAGGTAAGCTAGTTTACGATCCAGTGACTGGCAAAATTTTAGCAGACAATGTTAAAGTATTAGCCACAAATACACAACCAGATAGTAACTATCCGTTAGCTAAACCCATTGATGTTGCAGTTATTGGACAAACAGTCGAGTCTGACGGGTACGTCAATGACTTTGAAGTTGAAGTAGCCAGTATAGATGTAAACAATACTGAAATTATTCTTGACCCTGACTTCTTCCAAACAGTTACAGGTTATGTGACTGGCTCAACCAATATTGGTATATATTCATTCTTTGAATTCATTGAAGATGCTGTCAATCTATCACGCCTTCAATTGATAGATTCGTCTATTGTTGCATATCAATATCCAAATCAGTCTGCAATTGAAATTGTCAAGTATGAATACCCATTAGGGCAATTGTTCTATGCATACAGTGAAGACGCCTTTTATACAACAGTGCAAGATACTACAGTGACAACACCATTTTATATTGTTACACTACAACCGCAGTATTCAATGCAACCGGGTCGTCAAGGATTGCAGTTCCAGTATAAGCACAATAGTAATAATACAACACGCATTGACCCTGCAACTACAAACATTATTGATTTGTATTTGGTAACACAGGCTTATTATACAGCATATCAGAATTGGATACAAGATACAACAAACACTGTACCTAAACCAGCAGTGCCGACAATTAACGAACTACAACAAGCATATAGTCGTATTGATGACTATAAGATGTTGACTGATAGTGTTATATTGAATAGTGTAAGATTTGTACCATTGTTTGGTTCTAAAGCACCAGAACAACTACGAGGCACTGTCAAAGTTATACCATCACCAAACACAAGCGCAAGCAATAGTGAAATACGTAGTGCAGTATTGTCCGCAATGAATAGTTATTTCAATATTAACAATTGGAGTTTTGGCGATACATTCTATTTCTCTGAGTTGAGTGCATACTTGCACACACAATTAGGCGACTTAGTAAGTTCAATCGTTTTAGTACCTAATGACCCTACGATGTCATTTGGTGATTTGTATGAAATCAAATCAGCACCGTTTGAAATTTTTGTTAATGGTGCAACAGCAAATGACGTGGTTGTAATTGCGGCTTTAACACCCGTACAATTACAAATAAGATAAGTATATATAACAACTAGAGAGTTATAATGGCAGCAAGAATTAGAACTTTAAATTTTTTACCTGAAGTATTCAGAACCCCTACTAATGCACAATTTTTAGGAGCAACACTAGACCAAATAGTCGACCAACCGAATACGATGCGTATTCAGGGTTATATCGGTAGCAAATTTGGTTATGGTATTAATGCTAAAGACAATTACGTAGTAGAACCAACTAAAACTCGTACGGATTATCAATTAGATCCGGGTGTCGTATTCACTAAAACAAATACTGCTACGGCTACTGACTTTGTAACTTACCCAGGTATTATTGATGCACTAAAATTAAATGGTGGCGTTACTAATAACAACGATAGACTATTCAATAGTCAATTCTATTCATGGGACCCTTTTGTTGACTTAGACAAATTAATTAACTTTAACCAGTACTACTGGTTACCACAAGGTGCACCGGCTGTAACAATCGCAACTGACATTGTTTATAATGCACAAGATTATACAGTAGTTGATGACCCTAACGCATATACTATTTCTAGTAATATAAATCCTAATGGTTCAGCAAATCCAACACTAACCCTTATCCGAGGTGGCACATATTCATTTACTGTGAGTCAAGATAGTCCATTCTGGATTCAAGGTCAACCAGGAGTTACTGGTTATGATCCAAATCAGCCTAACTTACTAACACGTGATGTATTAGGAGTTAGTAATAACGGTGCTGAAAACGGTGTCATAGAATTTACTGTACCATATAAAAATGCACAAGATGAATATAATTTTCCCGGCGACAACCGCGTTGACGTAGTTTCTTCTGCTCCGTTCGATTCAATCGAAGGGCAACTATTGAGTGATGTTGTTGATATTGACGGAGTTACTGCCCTTGAAGGCTTGACAGTAATGTTCTATAACACTGGTGTTGTTAATGAACAAGGCTTCGTTGGTCAATATTATGACACTACCTTATATGATGAAGACGGTGGTGCACCGTATACTTACCCTGGATCAAGTATCAATGATAACAACTTCGGTGGCGGCTATTATACAGAGGTTCCGGCAACATTCTATACAATAACATATGTAGGTGATCCTACAAACCCAGTAATCAAATTAATACCTGCATCTGGTATACCTACTAATGAAAAGATTACTGCAAACTATGGTACACAGTGGAAAGCTCGTAATTTCTATCGTAATGTTCAAGGTACTATTAACTTAGTTCCTTACTTAAGCAGTTTATTAGATACATTGTATTATCAAGATGGTACTGTTCCAAATAAAGTTGGCGTTATTAGATTAATTAATAGTAATATTACTAATCAAATCAATGTACTTGACATTTTAGGACAAACTACTTACACTTCACCAAATGGTGTAGTGTTCACTAATGGATTAAAAGTTACTTTTGATGGTGATATTTTTCCTACTAGTTACAAAACAGGCGACTATTATGTACAAGGTGTAGGAACTGCGATTGAACTAATTAACACGCAAGACTTAATTGTTCCCGAGCCATTTACTGAGGGTGCATACAACCCATGGGATATACTGCCATACGACATTGGTAACTACGATGTTACCTTATATATACCAGTACAACAAGATTATATTACTATTGCAAGAAATAGTATTGATAGAAATCCATGGAGTCGTAGTAACCGTTGGTTCCACATCGATGTTATCAACGCAACAGCTACGTACAATAATGATCCAAGTATTGCTACAACATATGCAACACAAAATAACAAAGCAAAGCGTCCAATTATTGAGTTTTATCCAAACTTAAAGTTGTTCGACAACTGTATTGTTGGTAAACAACCTGTCGATTTCTTCGATGTAAGAACAACTGATGCATTTACACAAGTTGCCGGTCAACACACTTATTACCCCGATGTAGAAGTTTATACTTCTGCGAGTGCTACCATTAATGGAGTGACAGGTACATCTACTACGATAACAATACCAGCAGGTGATGTTGAGATTGGTTCGTTTCAAGTGGGTCAATTCATCACTGATTCAAACGGTGTAATACCTAGAAATGCTCAAATTACCGAAATCACTGGTACATCAGTATTAACAATTACTGTTGGATGGTCAACTAGTACGACTATACCATCTGTAAGTAATGTATCATTAATTGCTAACGATATTTCAAATGATAACTATGCATTGTATGACGGTGCTAGAATTATATTCTCTGTTGATTCCAATGCCGATGTTAGAAATAAAATCTATGTTGTACGCTTTTCAAGTATTGATGGATCAACTCCAGTCATAACATTGACAGAAGCAGATGACGGATTAGTTTTACAAAATCAAGGTACTGTCGCATACAAAGGTTATTATAATCAAGGTAAAGATTTTTATTATTATTTCAATAACAATCCTGCAGTATTAGAAAATCAATGGCAACAAGCCCAGCAAAAGACTACAGTAAATCAAGCACCATTTTTTGATGTGTTTGATGCTGATGGAATAAGTTTTGGTGATACAGAAATATACACAGGCTCATCATTCAAAGGTAATAAATTATTCAGCTATGGTATTGGTTCTGGAATCAATGATGTTGTATTAGGATTCCCGTTACGTTATAGTTCTGTTAATAATGTAGGTGATATAAGTTTTGATGTACCACTAAATTCTGCAACATTTAATTATGTTCGTGGTTCAACACCTATTACACAACAAGTTAATTCAGGCTATGTACACAATTATAGCGATTTAGATACACGCACTAGAGCATTAGGTTGGCAAACAGCCGTTGCTGAAAGTCGTCAGTATCAAATATTCTCATTCAATTATATAGGGGGTAGTAATGTTACTTCTTATACATGTGATATTGCCGCTGCCACAGACACTGTTTGGCCAAACATTCAAGTGTATGTAAACAATGTATTGCAAGATACAGATACCTACACATATACTATTAATCCAACAACTACAGTAGTTAACTTCACTGTACCTAATACTTTGGAAGACACTGTAGTTGAAATTACACTATTGAGTGACCAAGTAAGTAGCACAGCATACTATCAGATACCTAATAATTTACAGAACAATCCGTTCAACACAGATATCACTACTGCTAACGTAGGTGATATTCGTGGTCAATATCAAAGTATTTTCTATAATAATCCAAACACGACTGGAACTGTATTTGGTGCTAACAACTATCGTGACTTGGGTAATCTTGTACCATGGGGTAATAAGATTATTCAAAACAGTGCGTCATTAGTATTGCCTGCAACTTTCTTAAGAAAGCCAGGAGTTAACTTATATGACTCATTGCAATATAATAGCAACCAATATATTTCGTTTAAAACTTTATTAGTTGATACAGTTGATAAAACAGAATATAATGTATATCAAAGTCCAGCAACAATGCTAGACGATGCATTGGATCAAATAACAATATCTAAAGTAGATAGTGCTCCTTTCTTCTGGTCAGATATGCTTCCTAGCAAATCACCATACGCTAGTAATTCATACACCTTTGCGAACTCATTAGATGTTAGCAGATATCCATTATCTAGAGTTTATAATTTTAGTACAGCAAACTACTACGGTGTATTAGTATACCTAACACGCACTGTGGATAATTATACTAGCATCACTCAATTAGTTAGCGGAGTTGATTATACAATCAGCACAACAAGCCCGTCATTGACAGTTGAGACTGATTTATTACCAGGCGATATTATCACAGTCAACGAGTACTATCAGACTTATGGAAGTTATGTTCCAAACACTCCTACTAAGTTGGGATTGTACCCTTCATTCATCCCTGAAGTAGTATTAGATGAAAACTATACTAACCCTACGTATTTTATTCGTGGACATGATGGTTCTTATACAAAGTTGTATGGTGACTATATTGACGGTAATCTAATAGACTTTAGAGATAAAGTATTGCTTGAATTTGAAACACGTATCTATAACAACTTAAAATTAAGTAACATTATTCCTGTTAGAGATTATGATGTTGTTCCTGGATTCTTTAGAAACACTGATTATTCTTATGATGAATTTTTATCAATCTACAGTCAGTTTTTCTTAAACTGGGTAGGTCAAAATCGTGTAGAATATAAACTACAAACAGGCTATACACCTACAAACGAATTCTCATACAACTATAACCAATCTGGTAATAAAATTAACAATAGTCAAATTTTACAAGGTTACTGGAGAGGTATATATCAATACTTCTATGACACATCACAACCTGATGTTGCGCCATGGGAGATGATAGGATTTACAAGTCAACCTACATGGTGGGCAACACGCTACGGTCCTGCACCATACACAAGTGACAACTTAGTATTGTGGGGAGACTTAGCAGCCGGTATTAATTGGAATAACGGTGATCCTGTTGTAGTTACACAATGCATTAGACCACAATTGCTACAAGTACTACCTGTAGACAGTGAAGGTAATTTAGTATCACCATTTGTATCTGTCGTAGGTAACTATGATGGTAGAAGTTTCCGCAATGATTGGAAAGTAGGTGACGTTGCTCCAACTGAGTTTGCATATCGCAGAAGCAGTTCATGGCCATTCGACTTGATGAAAATATTAGCGTTAACTAAACCTGCTGAGTTTTATAACTTGGGTGTTGACGTTGACAACTACAAATACAATGAAGAATTCAATCAATTCTTAGTTAATGACAGAAGCCATTTAGTAATCTCAGACGTTGAGATTTATGGCAGCGGAACAGCAAAAACAAGTTATATCAACTGGATTGTTGACTATGAGAAACAAGTTGGTATTGACTCAACACAGACTACAACTGATTTACTAGACAACTTAGATGTGCGTTTGATATATCGTGTTGCTGGATTCACTGACAAGGCACTGGTCAACTTCTATGTTGAAAAAGGTTCACCTAACAGTAACAATGCATCATTGTTGATTCCTACTGAAAGTTTGGATGTATTGTTATATGATAATATTCCGTTCAACAAGATTATATACAGTGGTGTAATCGTACAAAATTCCGGAACAGGATGGAAAGTTTTTGGTAACTCACAAACTAAAGCATACTTTACTGTAAGCAAACCAAAAATTAATGGTAACTACAATTTAGTTACTGTTGAAAAAGAATCAGTACAAGTTGCTAAAGATTACTTTGAAAACACTGAAGTGTTAGTTCCATATGGTACTGAGTTTGTTTCTAAACAAGACTTAGCACAATTTATCGGAAGTTACGGCAACTACCTAACAACACAGGGTGTATTGTTTGAACAAATTGAATCTGGTTTAGATATTAACTGGAATCAGATGGTTGCTGAATACTTATATTGGACTCAATCTGGATGGGGTCAGGGAAGCTTAATTAACTTGAACCCAGCAGCCAATTTAATTACTATTCAGAAAGATAGTTGTGTTGTTCAACCATTAACATTACAGCGTCAAAACTTTATTTTAAATCAAAACTTGTATCCTATACAAGCGGTTGATTTGGCAGTTGTACGTGACGACACATTGTTCTCAGCTACACCTTTGAACCAAGGTGACACGGTTGCTTATGGTCAATTCAATATCAGCAATTTTGAACATGGTGTTGTATTCAACAACGTGACATTGTTCAATGATGTAATTTATAATTTGATTACAGGTCTACGTCAGAATCGTATCACTACCCGTGGTACAAAAACCGCTGACTGGAATGGTACGATTGATACTCAAGGCTTTATACTTAATCAAGATAATATCCAAGAGTGGAACAATGTCACTAAGTATACCAAAGGCGCTATTGTAAAATATAAAAACAAATATTGGGTTTCATTGAAAGTAATAGAACCGAGTATGACATTTGATGGTAGTTTCTGGAAAGAAACAGACTACAATGAAATTCAAAAGGGCTTGTTACCAAACCCAAGTACACGTAGCTTTGAATCTACATTGTATTACAATACTAACACTCCTAACTTAAGTAAAGATGCTGACTTATTAAGCTGGTCATTGATTGGATATCGTCCACGTGATTATATGGCTCTTGCTGACTTAACTGACATTACTCAAGTTAATGTTTATAAGAACTTGATTAAAGAAAAAGGCACAAGAATTGCTACTGAAAACTTCAAAGGTATTACTTTACCACAAGGTGGTATTGACTATGAAGTATATGAAAACTGGGCAATCAAAACTGGCGAGTTCGGTGGTGTACTAGATAACAATTTTATTGATTTTAGATTAAATCAAAATGAATTGACAGGTAATCCATCAATCGTTGGATTAACAACCGGTACATATACCGATGGCGTACAACAAGAAGTACCTTTATACTCTGTATTCAATTACGGACGACCTATAACTAACCCTAATGTATTGCCTACATTACCAGCTAACACTCCTAACAAGTTGTATCCAGATGCAGGTTATGTGAACTTCAATGACATTACTGCGTTTGGTTATTATTATAATGATTTGAATCTTGCACAGACTCCATTGTCACAGTTATATGTAGGCGAGTACGTCTGGGTCGCTGACTATAATGGTACATGGCAAGTGTATACCCCTATTGCTAATGGCAACATAATTCAAGTTTTGAACAACTTGAATGGTACAGTTACATTAGAATTTGCAGAACCTCATGGATTAACAAAATATCAAACTATTGCAATCATTAATTTTAATGATGCAGTTAATGGTTATAGAATTGTGCAATCAGTAGTTGACAATTACAGAGTTACTATAGCATTGGCATTAGCATCTACTATCACAAGATTGACCAGTACTAATAGTATTGTGATGAAGTTCCAGTCACAGCGTATAAATCAGCCAAGTGACATTATTAACTTACCTTTATTGAACACTGAGTTTGTTAAGAACAAAGTATGGGTAGACACAAATACTGACGGAGATTGGGCAGTATACCGCAAGAGTATTAATTACAATCTTGATTTAGAGTTATTAAAAACTAATTCACAAACGTTTGGTAGTTCGGTTGCAACTACTAGTGATTTAGGTTACTTAGTAGGTGATGCTGACTTAGGTGTAGCATATCGCTACACATATAATCCTGTGTTTGACCGTTATGATTTAGCACAAACAATATTTACTGAGACTGAAGAAGTAGGATCACTAACAATAGGTAATGACTATCAAATTGTATCATTGGGTACGACTACTAATAATGATTGGAATACAATTGCAGGTACTACTGGCGTAGTGTATGTCGTTGGCTCACGCTTTACGTGTGCAAATGCAGGTACCGGTGGTGCTGGTGTAGGTACTGCAGGACTGTTTGAAGAAGCATTTGGATCTTCAATTGGTTATGCTGGATCAACTTTTGCTATTAGTAAACCTACAGGCACATTGCTTGCTGATAGAAAAATTAAAATTTATGACCTAGTAATCAACACAGAATTCAATGAGTTACAAGAATTACAAACAATTTCAGCTCCAACTGGTGTAACAAACTGGGGAACTAAAACAGAATTCTCAGGAGATAGTAATTGGCTATTCATTAGCGCATTCGACCAAAATGCATTCTATGTATACCGCAAATCTCAAGTTACTGGCTTGTATGAATACAGTAATAACATCACGTTGGGTGATTTAACAACAGGTGATAATTTCGCATTCTCATTAGCAACTAACTATTATGGCAACACTGTAGTAGTTGGAGCACCTGGCGTAGATACAGGTATCATTAATAACACTGGTACATCTTACATATTTGAACGTGTGATGCAAAATTTTGAAGTGCAGTTCACTAGTCAAGTATTTGTACCACAGACATTTAACTTAGTGTTTACTCCCGGGACTAGAACATTTACCGGAACTAATATTACAAGCAACGCTATTACGTTGAACAGTGTGGCTGGATTGAGCCTTAACATGCCGGTTACATTTACCGGGGCAGTGTTTGGTGGATTATCAATAGACCAAGTATACTATATCAAAACTATTGTAGGTTCTACAGTAACATTGTCATTGACAATCGGTGGATCAACTTTATCATTGACAAATAGTTCAGGTTCAATGTCTATGATTGCACAAACTGAACCATTGTTTGTGTCTTTAAATGGAACATTGATCGGTACTAATAATTATTCTGTGACCGGATCTACATTAAATGTATACCAATCACTAAATGCAGGTGATATACTAACAGTAAGCGGTTCTACTTTCGTATTGATCCAGCAATTTTTTGCAACCGGTGCTGTTACGATTGGTGAACAATATGGTTACAGTGCAGACCTAGACACATATGGTAATGAATTGTTAATTGGGGCACCGTTCCAAATTAATTCACAAAACAAAGAAGGAACTATCTATCGTTATACAGACGGTGGTGGTAGGTATGGTATTATTACTGGTACGATTGATTGTCAAGTTACGACACCTACGACTATTTTATTGAATGGTTATGCTGTTACTATCCCTGCAGGTAATGTGTCAGTTGTTGCAAATGCAATAGCATCAGCAAACATTACTAACATAACTGCAACAGCAATAGATAATAAACTTGTCATATCTTTGATTAACGTAGAGTTAGCAACAATTAATGATAAGTTGGACATTGTTACACTAAGCGGTAATGCATTGTATGAGTTAGGTATTTCAAAATATACATTAACCCAGACAATTACAGATCCTCATCCTGCAGGCAGAACTCAGTTTGGTACTGTTATTAAATTTAATGACAATGGTTCATTTGTAGCAAGTGCTCCTGTTGCACCACGATACGAGTCAACTACGTTTGATTCAACTGATGATGAAAACTATAACAATGACACGTTGTTTGATAACAACACCACTCGTTTTGTAGACGTATTAGTAAATGCAGGTGCAGTTTACATGTTTGACTATGCAGAAAACTACAATGAGAATCTATTAAACGTTGGACAATTTATATATGCTCAAAGTGTAAACGCATTGAATAGTAATTACGGTGCTCAACCATATTATGGTACAGCCGTAGACTTCAATGACAATACTGTTGTAGTGGGTACTCCTGGATTCAGACCAGGATTTGAAAACGGTCAAGTAATTATCTACACAAATCCAACTGGTCAGTCAGATTGGTCTGTATATCGTCAACCAGAAATGGCAGTAGATGTTAATGGAATTAAAAATGCACAATTATATAGTGCGTCAACAAATAACACACTAATTAATTTAGATTATATTGATCCATTGCAGGGTAAAATATTAGGTGTAGTTGCTGAAAACTTAGATATTGTATCTAATGCAGACCCTGCATCATACAATAGTCCTAACACAACTGCATCCGGCTCTGCTGTTTGGGGTAGTAAACAATTAGGTAAGTTATGGTTTAACACAAGCACAACTAAGTTTGTTAACTATCATCAAAATGATGAAGTAGTTTATAATAGTAAATGGTGGGGTCGTGTATTCCCAGGAAGTCAAGTTACTATTTACAGCTGGATTACTAGTAACGTAGTCCCTGTAGAATATACAGGTCCAGGAACACCTCTTAACTTAACAGACTATGCAGTTGAGTATACATTGAACTCTACCGGTGCAATCACCCCTGTATACTTCTTCTGGGCAAGAAATACTAACATCATCTTTAACCAGATAGGTAAAACACTAAGCGATACTATATGTGAATCTTATATTAGTGCTCCACAAGCATCAGGTATTGCATACTTTGCACCTATCCAGTCTAATGTTATGGGATTGTATAATACCGGTGAATATGTTAATAGCACTGATACAGTAATGCACATTGGATTTGCTACTGGAACAAATGAAGATGATTCTCATAGTATCTATAGTTTAATCCGAGCAAACTATCCGGATGATTTCTTACCTGGATTACCTGCATCGACAAGTTTACCTCCTCTGTCATTGTATGATAGAATGCTAGACAGTATGAGCGGTGTCGATGAGTCAGGCGCTATTGTTCCTGACCCATACTTACCTAAGCCAGTGCAATCTGGTATATTAGTGCGCCCTCGTCAAAGTTTCTTCTACTCACGTTTTGGTGCGTTGAAGAATTATTTGACACTTGCGAACCAAGAACTAGCTAAGATTCCATTCACAGAAACACAATCTAGCAAATTCTTATATACAGTTGGTCCTATCAACCCAAGTACAGGTCTACCTTTCTATGATACCACTGATTACTGGACTCCAGTTAACTGGTGGGCAACAGGATATAATGATAATACTAAATCTGCTATGTTAGTAGAATCGTATTATCAATTAGCAACTATCAATGCACAAAATGGTTTGATAGTTACTGTTAATAAAAACGGAGCTGGATTCCAAGAGACATATCGTTACGATAGCGGATTAGATACTTGGGAACGTATTGGATTACAAGATGGTACTATTCAATTTAAAACTGATTTGTGGGATTACGAATCAGCACGATTAGGTTTTGGTGATAATTTCTTTGACACAACTCCTTTTGATACTTATCCAAGTGAAGAAACACGTAGTATCACTCGATTCTTAAATGAAGAATTGCCTAGCGAAATATTTACCTTTAGAAATCAGGGATTGATTCTATTGTTTAACTATATTATGAGTGAGACAATTGAATCACAGAACTATCTGCCATGGTTAAACAAGACTTCATTTATTGATGTTGCACACACTATCCGTGAACTACTTCCATTAGAAGTATTCCAAAGTGATAACCAAGAATTCTTGTCTGGATATATTAACGAAGTCAAGCCATATCACGTGGTCGTTAAAGACTTCTTGTTCAAGTATACTGGTACCGATGTATGGGCAGGCAATGTTACTGACTTTGATTTACCGGCACAGTATAACACAAGTTTACAACAATACATAACACCTGAATTAGTATATGCTAATCCAAGTGGTGATAATCAATATGTTCCTACTGACGATATTTGGCAAGACCCCGCATACACTAATTGGTTCAACAACTATGGTGTAAGCATCACCGGTGTTAATGAATATCCAATAACAGTGTTGTCATCATACTTGACATTGAATAGTAACTCAATGGTAGTTGACAATATATACGGTTTCCCAATCAACGGGGTAATTAAAGTTTATGATCCTACTGATCCAGAAACAGATTTGAGCAAGAAAGCATATGAATTAATTGCTTACTCAAGCGTTGACAGAGCATATGGAACATTAAACGGACTAACACGTGGTGTAAATGAAACACCTATCTCTAATCACTTACCAGGTCAACAAATTTATATTGATTTGCCTGCCGTATTAGTATTAGACGGTGGTCGTGGATATGCTAATCCACCGTTAATTACAGCATACATTGATACAACAATATATCCTGCTCCAAGACGTGAAGCAATATTACAACCAGTAATGAATTTGGATCAATTGTTGCGTGTTGACGTAGTTGATCCAGGTGACGGCTATGTAGTATTACCTGAAATAAGAATCGAACCTAGTTCAGTTATTACTTTTGCAAGTATTGATGTTGATATTGTTACTAATACAATTGCTGTACAGAATCAAATAGCACAAACTGGTGATTTAGTTCGCTACTATACAGGAAGCGATACCAGTGCAATAAACGGAGTAAAAGACGGACAGTATTATTACGTTGGTGTATTAGAAAATGTACCTACATACGTGATTGCATTGTATACAACTTATGCTGACGCATTGCAGGACCGTGACAGAGTAGTATTCTTAAGTACAGGATCCGGAACAAATAATAATTTAGCTATTAGTGCTAGAGCAAGTTGCGTAACCAGTTCAAAACCAATACGTGAAAATATTACTACATTGCGATATGATAGAACTACATATGATTCCCAAGTAACCGAATGGACACAGGGCAATTTCTATGGTAGTTTCTATGCAGGATCTTTTAAAAATACTGAACAAGTTGCAAGCTCATCATTGACATTGTTTAATGAAACTCCTGCAATTGATACTATTCTAGCAAGTGCTCAAGGCGCAACTTTTGAAATTCAAAACATTAGAAATAATGAAGTAATAGAATGGTCATCACGCACTAGAATTGCTACAAACACTACTGCTACTACGAATGTAGTAACAATTGCACCTAGTATTGGTGGAACACCTGATGAGGGCTTTGTAGGACCTACTACTGGGTTCTACGTAGGCATGCCAATTAAATTTGTAGGATCTGCATTTGGTAACTTAGCAGTTAATACAGTTTACTACGTTAGTAGTGTTGTAAATTTAACTCAATTCACGTTGTCATCTAATAAATTACCTACTGAAGCCGGCAGCTTTACTATAGGAAGAACTTACTGTATTACCACAGTGGGAACAACTAATTTTACTTTGATTGGCGCAACTAATAATACTGTCGGTACATCTTTTGTAGCAACAGGGGTAGGATCCGGTACTGGAACTGCGTATGAATTAGTTCCATTATCAACTGCTACAACTACTGCTGGATTAGATGCAATCATAGGTGAAGTAACAAATACTGCAGTGGTTACTATTCAGTATCCAGGCATATTGACTGCAACTGCAACTGAAAAGACAACCAACTTTGTAACAATTCCGTTAAACCCTAGTGGCATATGCGGAACTACTGGGTTCTACACAGGATTGCCGGTATTCTTTACAGGTGATGTATTTGGTGAAGTAATCGAAAACGAAAATTATTATGTAACAACTGTAATCGATGACCAAACGTTTACAATGTCAACATCTAATACTCCTACAATAGTGTCAGTTATTCAAACATCTACCGCAGGCAATTTAATAAAATTAAGTGCGTTGAATGATTTGGATATTAACACACCTATCATTGTGACCGATATGATGATTAGTGGTTCGTCTGTTACTGATTTTGGTGGAATTATTGCAGGACAATTGTATTATATTGCGTCTATTGCTTATAGTACTAATGAAGTTACATTGTCCACTGCTATTAACAGTGGTGCAATCACGATTACTTCTAATGTATCAATTGCTTCTAATACTTCTGCTTCATTGACAAGTCAAGCAGAAGTAGTTCAATTAGCAACTGCTACCGGATCAATGACATGTAACATTGGTCTGCCAATCAGCCCAGGGCAAATCACTGGACAAGAATTTACATTCTACAACACATCAGGTGAATTCACTAATAGTGGTTCTGGATACTCTGGTACAGCTAGTAATTTGATTACTAGAAGTACAGTAGCAACTGTTGCTACTTCAAATTATTTGTATTTGAATTCGTTATCAGGTGGCTCATCTAGTATGTACGTTAATATGCCATTCAGATTATCTGAGGCAATTGGTGGGCTGTCAGCGGCCACTACATACTATGTTTTATCTATGGGCAACATTGTAATAGATGTTACTAGTTCAAATGCAGGTACAAATGAATATACATGTGCATCTACAACTGGATTCTATGAAGGTATGCCAGTATCATTTACAGGTGGCGTCTTTGGCGGAGTTATTGAATTAGTGACATATTATGTCAAGAGTGTTGCAAGTTCAACTACCTTCACTATAAGTGAAACGCCTGGTGGAGCAACATTTGACCTAGCAGGTGACAATGGACTAATGACATTGACGGCTGACAATCCGTACATAACATTAACAACAGATGCGCCCGGCGGGTCACAAACAGCTACTGCATTGAATGGTTCAGGAACGTATGTTAATTCTGGGTCCTTCGTAATAGGAGAGCAATACCAAATATCTAAAGTTGGTACAACTGACTTTACTTTAATTGGTTCATCAAGTAATGCTGTGGGGGTCGTATTTACCGCAACAGGTACTGGATCTGCATTGACTACCGGGGTTGCTATATCATATCCTTATAATACAACACTAACTCAGTACCCAACAGCAACACCTACATTCTTTATTAGTTATGTATTGGGTGGATATTCAGTTGTTATCAATACTGCAGGTTCTGGATTTGCGTATAACAATAATATCACAATTTCTGGCGTATCAATACCAGGTGGAACAACTGGCATAAATGATATTGTAATCAATGTTAGCGGTATAAGTGCTACTGGTGCAATTACATCTACCATTGTTTCAGGTACTCCACCTGGATTAACAGAACAGTATTACTTAAAAGTTATCAGCCCTACAGAATTAGAAGTATATTCTAATCCTAACATGACAGTGCCAGTTGACGGTAATGTATTGGGTGCAGTATATACAGGTGTTAAGTCAACAACTGTTACCGGTGTAACTGCTTCTAATGATAGATTAACTGTAACAAGTTCTGCTGACTTTGAATTGAATGATCCTGTAGTGTTTACTGGTGATGTGTATAGTGAATTGACATTAGGTCAAACTTATTATATTAAGTCAAAACCATCTTCAACTACAGTCACGCTCTCATCAACAATAGCCGGTAGTACATTGAACTTTACTGGAACAACAACCGGTCTATCATTCACTATGGCTAAGTCAGGAGATTACGTCTACTTACCAGAACCATTCTACTTCAATCAAAGTATTGTTCGATATAACAATAAACTATATCAATGTGTTGTCAGTAACAATGACACTTCTTTCATATTAGGTAAGTGGGAATTGTTAGACAGTGGTGACAGAAGATTGAATGAATTGGATCGAATTGTTGGATATTATAATCCAACAGTTAACATGCCAGGTAGAGATTTAACTCAGTTAGTAAGTGGAATAACTTATCCCGGATCAGTCTATATGGATAATGCATTCCCTCCAGCAGACGAATTTTTACTCGACACTGTACTTCAAGATCAACCGTTCTATCCAGCAACAATAGATAATATGTCTGTAATATGGAATGGTACTAGATATATAACAATATCAACATCATCTACATATTCTGCATTAATTACTAGTACGACTGGTGATAATTGGGCGTTGACTAAATTAAGTAACAATCCAGTTGCATTAACAGACATTTATTATGGCGATAGCAAATATGTCATTACAACTTCAAATCCTGCTACACCTATATACACTAGCACAGACGGGGTAGTATATACCACTGGTCCTACATTAACAGTACCTTCTAGTAGTTTAGGTAGTGTTTACTATGGTGACGGCGCATGGGTCGCAGTAGGTGAAAATGTTATTACAAGTAATGATACAGTAACATGGTACAACTCATTTAATTTGTTTAATGATGGATATCTAACTGATGTGACATATCTTGACACAGGTTGGTTAGTCGTAGGTAATCAAACAGTTGACGGAACTGTACAATCATTAATATTGCAAAGTACTGCTGGTGGATTCTTCTGGAACGTTGTCAATGCAGGTGTTACTACAAACATATCTGACGCATTTTTAAATGCAATAACATCAGGTAATGGTTTGGTAGTTATTGCTGCCAATGACGGTAGAATATTCACTACTAACAATGGTGCTATTACTACTACAGAACAAACATCGGGTACAAGTGAGAACCTAGTAGATATTACTTATGGCAATAATACATTCATTGCAGTTGGTGATAATGGTACAATTGTAACAAGTACTGATGGAACTACATGGGTAGTTGAAACATCCGGTACAACTAACAATCTAAACAGCGTCACATATAATGATACTGATTCTGAATTTATTGCTGTAGGTGATAACAATACTATCTTAACCAGTACAGATGGTTCTACATGGACACCAAGTGCATTGTTCTTAGAAGAAGAACCAGTGTACACTGTTCAAGGTGATACATTTACTGAGGGCTATGGTCCAGAAGAATTGGTACCTGGCGTAGTTACTGATAATCTAACTATGATTGTTACAACTCGTCCGGGAACTAACTGGGCAGTTGGAGAGTATGGTCACACTGGATTCACAGTGGTTTCAACTGAAATCACACCTTCTTATCCTCAGACAGAATATTCATTCTTAGATGTTGTACAGAATCCTGCATTCTTGACAGTGTATGATATAACTCCTGCTGATGGAACAAGTCGTAGAATCTATGAACATTATGATTATACAGTTGACTGGGTACTAAAAATAATAACATTGAATACTACACTAGCTCCAGATCATATTTTAGGTATTCAACTATATGAAGCAGGTAACGGAGATCAACTACAACGTTCAAATTCACAGACTGTTCCTTTCATCGACAATCTAAACACCGGATTTATAGAAATACAGTTGGACTGTAATTATTCTGCTAACCAGTTTAACGGTAATGGCTTAATTAGACCTGGTACGGAGCCTATCGAAACAGAAGCCACACGCACAGAATCAACTATTGATTCTATCACGTGCGATGATGTATCTAACTTTGCACTTAATGAGCCAATTAGATTCCAGGGTGCTGTATTTGGTGGGATAGAATTAGACCAGACTTACTACATTAAAACAATTAGTTACGTAACTAATAAAATTACTGTATCATTGCCCCCGCTAGTGAATGGTATTGCAGGACCTACATATCAATTAACTGATGATACAGGTTCTATGCAAATAGTTGTCCAACAAGGTACAGGCGTTGTTTGGACAGACCCGCTAGTCGTACATAACGGCGATAAATTAGTATTAGGTGAAACTAGTACAGTAACTCAAACTAAGAGTTCTACTAATTCAATAGTAGTTAATACAGCATTGACAATGGATGTGAATGATCCAATCGTGTTTAGTGACTTTATGTTTGGCGGACCAACACCCCACACTACATATTATATTAAATCAATAGTAGATGAAAATGAGTTCACTATATCTGCCACACTAGGTGGAAGTACATTCGTATTGACAGATGCTACTGGTCTTGCAAGCTGTATCACAAATGATTTTGCTATTGCCCGAGCAGATGTTGGTCCTACTGCAAAGTTAATGTTTGCTGAAAATTATAATCAAAGTGATGATTTTGTCACATTTGCAGTATTTGGAGCAACTGACCCTATACAGTATTCATATAGTATCCCTACTACGCAGATTTATCAATCAACTGGTGGTGAGACACAATTATTATTGACTAATTATATTGGTGGAGCTAATCCTGAAAATGCAGTAGTAGAAGTCAATGGCTTGCGTTTGACACCTGTGTCTGACTACAATATTGATCTAACTGCACAAACATTATACTTAACCTTCAGTTTAACTGCAGGTGATATCTTAGCAGTCACTACATACAATAGCACAGAGAGACAGTACTTAAATACAACATTAGGTGGAACATACAGCGGTTCAGCAAGTTCAACGTTGTATATTGGTACAGCTACTCACTTGTCAGGGTGGAGTGAAGAAGTTATCGCAGGTGGATTTGTCATCGGAGTATCATATCAGATTACAAGTTTGGGTACTACTGACTTCACGTTGATCGGTGCCGCAACTAACACAGTAGGTGAAACTTTCACGGCAACTGGTGCGGGCACAGGAACAGGCACTGCTGGCGTAGGTTGGGGAGAAAACGAGTGGTCACCTAGCCCAGACTACTTCACATTGTCATCTGGTAATACAACTGGTTTAGTTGCAGGTACTGGTATAATATTCACTTCACCTATAGGCGGAGTCGCTATTAACACGACTTACTATATTGCAGAAGTATTAAGTTCGACAACGTTTGCGGTGTCAGAAACACCCGGCGGCTCACCGTTATTACTAACGACCGCTACTGGTTCAATGCTTGGCTTTATTAATCCTGCTAGAGTTTCTAATATAACTGCAATCAATAATAATATTGCTGAACCATTAGCAGTGGCAAACGTAGTAAGTACAACTGCACCTAATACTATTACTGCATCTAGTACTACAGGATTTGTAGTTGGACAACCTATAATATTTAAAGACTTAACTGCAACTGGCTTCGGTGGAATATCAGCCGATGGTACTGTATATTGGGTCACTAATATTACTAGTAGCACTGATTTTGAAGTATCAGACACGTTGAGTGGTAGTCCAATTACTGTAACAACTGATACAGGTTCAATGTATGCATACGTAGGTGGAAATCCTGCAGTAACAGTAACTACTGGAGTTGCACATAATTTAGTTGAAAATGATATTGTACGTATTAACGGTGTTGTTGGCTCAACACAACTAAACAACAATACATACTATGCTAAAATAATTACAGACTATCAAATTGCATTGTATCTATCACCATATCAGCCAGAAAGCTTCCAAGTTAATGAACCAGTAACTCTGGCTTCATCTTATGTAAGCGGTGGCTATGTTTGGTTAGATAAACAATTCACATTAATCGATGCAACGGCTTCAGCTAGTTCATCAGTAGACAACACAATTACAGTTGACACTACTAGTTACCTAGAAGTTGATACCCCTGTATACTTCTCTGGTAACGTATTTGGTGGCGTTGTTGAAGGTACTAAGTACTACATAAAATCTATTGATGTGTTGAATAATGCAATAACATTGTCTGCCACTTATCAGGGTAGTGAGTTAATATTAACAGATTACTCTGGTTCAGATACTATGGGTGTCACAATGTGGGAACAAACTAATGTCGATAGACTATGGGTAACTGTTAATGGATACCGTGTTCCTTCAAGCTCATTGTATATGGATCCTAATAACAATCTAAGTATCTTGACAACTATTGTACCAGGTGACGTAGTTATTATTACAAACGTAATACCAACTGCAACCCCTAACGAATTGACATACATTAATAATGTCAATAAATTCCATATTCCAACAGTGTATCGTGCAACATCATTGAGCACTACATGGTTGACTCAACCATTGTCATATACTGATAGTACAATTTATGTTGAAGATGTGACTAAGATTACAACTAATGTGGTTCAAAATGAGGTAACTCCTGCTCTATCAAATGGTGTTTACACTATAGGATTAGATGCTGATAAGAGAATTATCAGTCAGGTTATTGTTGTAAATAACACAACTTCTACAACATTGCCAAGCTCTGCTTATAGTGTTCAGATAGTAGATACTGCTCCGGTATTAGAAATTACTTCAGGGGTGACTGCAGGAAACAGCCTAACAATCACAGTAATCTTGGGTAACTTGATATATGTTGCGGGTGAGCAAATCAAGTTTACTACTGTAGATTTTGCTACTAACACATTGACTGGATTACAACGTGGTACTAATGGTACAGGGGAAAGATTCTATATTCCTGCATATGATAAAGTATACGGAATACTATCTAATAATCTGTTACCTGAAGTTAACTACAATTTAACATGGAATTCATATAATTATAATCCTACTTTGGGCGATCCATTGCAGATTAGTAACACTACAGGTGCAAATTTCTTAAATGCGGAGTTCGAATAAAAGATAAATAATACTATGAATAATCAGGAAAATAATACAAAACCACAATTAACAGAAGAATACGGCCCGACGCCGGACGAGTCTGGTGGTTTCTATTTTTCGTCTTTTTTGAAAATAACTGATCCAAATACCAAAGAAGTTTTGGTCGAAACACGAGGCGATATCTAATGTCAGGAATACAATTAACATACAAAATTGAAGGCTTTTTGAAAGTCTACGACCCCAATAATGGGGAAGTTTTCGTAGATAAACACAATGCCATCAACTATGAAAACATGTCAGAAGCTATTGCTGACACATTAAGCAGTCGTGGTTACGGCGAAATCTATCAGATGGCGTTTGGGAACGGTGGTGCAAGCGTAGATGAAACAGGTGTTATCACATATCTACCCCCAAACACAACTGGACAGAATGCGGCTCTATACAATCAAACCTACGCTAAAATCGTTGATGATACTAGCGTTTTTAACTTAGACCCAACTCGTAATAAAATGACAGTTTCTCATACTGTAGGGCGTGTTTATACTGATATTTTAGTTCAATGTTTATTAGATTACGGTGAGCCTTCAGGACAAGACGCATTCGATAACAGCACACAAACTGATTCTAGCTATATTTTTGATGAGCTAGGATTATTAGCAAATTACGGAACAGACGAGAACGGGAATGTCATTACTAGACTATTGACACACGTAATTTTCCACCCTGTCCAAAAGTCTTTAAATAGACAAATACAAATAGATTATACAGTCAGAATTCAAGCCCTGACGAACTTAGTCACAATTTAAGATAAATAAAGAATACCCGGAGTGATTTGAAATGGCATATACAATTGTTAAAAGTGATGGTACAGTACTAACAACCATCGCTGATGGAACTATTAATACTACTAGCACAAGTTTAGGCTTGCCTGGTAGAAACTTTGCAGGATATGGACAAACTGTAGACACGAACTTTGTGCATCAGATTGAAAATTTTGCGGCAAACACACCACCTGCGAACCCATTACGTGGTCAACTATGGTACGATATTAATAACAGTTTGTTAAAAGTATGCCCTACTGACAATCAAACAAACGCAAATGCTTGGGTTACACTTGCAACTAGTTCAGGTACTTCTGTTACTACATTCGGAACAGTATCAGTTACTGGCAACTTGCAAGCAAACAATATTACTGCTGTAAATGCTATTTCCGGAGATACAATCACAGTTCGTTTAGCTACAGTAACTGCGAATGCTACAATCGCTAATGCCGCAATCACAACCGGTAATATAGGTACATTAAACACTCAAGTTATTACAACTGGATCAAACACAACAGGCGGCACAATTACAGGTACTTGGACAGCTAATGGTGGTTCAGCAGGTAATACATTCATTGTTACTAATGGTAACTTGGTTGCTGTCACTGGTATTAAGACAGATAACTATTACTATGCTAATGGATCACCGTTCAACCCAACAGGTAGTTATACTAACGGTAACGTTTTTGACTATCTAACCGGTGCAAATGCAATCGTTCAGTTTACTGGGAACATTGCTCCAGGAAGAGTCACAACACAAGTTATCACATCTGGTGCAAACACAACAACAGGTAATATCACAGGTAATTGGACATTGACTGCTGGATCACGTTTTAATGCTACATACGCTGACTTGGCAGAACGTTTTGAAGCTGACGCATTCTACGATGCGGGAACAGTGGTTGAAATGGGCGGCGACAAAGAAATTACTGCGGTGCAATATGAATTATCAGAAGATGTATTTGGTGTTGTATCAGATACAGCGGCTTACTTGATGAATGCAGGCGCAGGAGATGATTCAACTCATCCTCCAATCGCTGTGGGCGGCCGCGTCAAAGTTAAAGTTGACGGCATAGTTAAAAAAGGTCAACGATTGGTGTCGGCTGGTAACGGAATCGCACGTGCAGCCAAACCAGGAGAAGCAACTGCTTTCAACATCATAGGTCGTGCTTTAGAAAATAAAACAACAACTGGCACGGGTGTGGTAGAAGCATTCGTTAAAATTAATTAAGGATAATAAATGAGTTACGCACAATATCAAACAATAGCGGCATCAGACTTTAACGGTCTAGTTGGTGCTAATCCAGGTAGCACGATAAATGTATTAAACACTACATGGGCTACGGGCGCCGCATCTGCAGGATATGGTCAGGCAGCAGAAGGTAACGTTTCAACAGGAGATTTAATCACTGCTTCTAAATGGGCTAACCTAGTTAACAAAACCGCTAGTGCCGCAACACATCAAGGCTCAAGTATTACTTCTGTCACTGCACCTGTTGCAGGCGGAACAATTACTTACTTGTCTGCTATTCCTACTAACCTAACGACAATTTACACAAATAAGTTAAATGCGGCAACACAAAGCTCTACTACATCAAATGCAGTAGTATCAGGTGCAACATGGTCTAGTTTAGCTACGTTCACACATACTGCAACTTTTGCTAATGGTGATGCCGCACGTTACTTTTTCAACTCAGGCGGACAACTAGCAATTACAGTATCACATGCTAACACAACATCAGGTATTAACTTGTTATTGAACCAGTTATGTACTAACGTTGGTACGGTAGTACTAAGTTCAGTTACATCCGGTACTGCAACAATTGCAGGTACATCATATAATGGCGTGACACGTGTAGGTGGTGGTGGCAATGCCCCAACTATCAGTACTAACAGTGGTTACTATGCTTGGACAACAAGTAATGCAAACGTATACTATCAAACAGCATCTACCGGACCTTCTGGTTACTTGAGTACAAACATCAACATCTTTGTTAAAACAAACGGTACAGTTGGTAGTAACGGTGACGTTGGTAATGTTGTTACAATCTATACAGTTTGGGACGAAATTCCAAACGGATTGACTGTGGGTACAGGTTCAACAACTACATTAACGGTTCGTCCACCAGAAGTTACAAATTTAGCAAACAGCTGGGGTACTATCTCTCTTGCTGGATCAGTAACACAATCATAATTTTTCAACGACTTGGTATCTATCTAAATACTCTTAGGAGTTACAGATGGATACCAAAACCTTAATCAGCGAGGCGAAAGCCAGATTTAATCACAACGCTGCCAAAGCCCAATTAAAAGACAAATATGATGGCAAGTTTATTGTTGCTGAGCAAGGGGGACTTTGGAAAGCAACCCCTGAATTCATTGCATTCTTAAGTGCATTAGAAGATAATAACTTTGTTATATTAATTGACACCTTTGACAATCCAGTAGAAGTTAAACGTGAACAACTACTAGAAGTGCTAAAAGCTACTTATCAAAAAGTCATGCTTGATTGGCACAAAGAATGGAAAGAACTAGAGTCTAAACGATGAGTAGAGGAGCAATATTATTTGCATTCAACTCGCCTAAGTTTGATTACTACAAAATGGCAGTTGCTACTGCAAAAAGAATCAACCACTTTTTGGACATGCCTGTCACTGTTGTGACAGATGAATCCTCAGTTTCTAATGATCCTTATAAATTCGACAATACTATATTAGTCGAACCTGATAAAAGTAATAGTAGAGATTGGGGTATGTGGATCAACAAAGGCCGTTATCAAGCATATGAATTGAGCCCTTATGACGAGACATTATTGCTTGATACTGACTACATGGTCAATTCAAATAAGATATTAGACATATTCAATTATTATGATGACTTCTGTTGCCATAACAAAACAAGTTATCTGATGCAACCTGGCTTAGCACAAGAAGTATTGAGTGTGTATAGCTTTGAAACACTATGGGCTACTGTAGTTGCTTTTAAAAAATCAAGTCGCACTAAACAAATATTCGAATGTTTAGAAATGGTTCAAAAAAACTTTGAGCATTATAGTAACTTACATGGATTTGTTGCAGGGACATTCAGAAATGATTATGCATTGACATTAGCACTTAGAATTGCTAACGGACATTCATCAAACAAACAAGATATTATTCCATGGAACTTAGTACATTTGGGACAAAAGAATGTACACATCTATAGAAACACTGATGACGAGTTCAATACCGAATACACTGTCATACATGATAATTGGCAACGTGGGAAACTTAAAAAAGAATATACTACAATAAAAGATATGGATTTTCACGTGATGAACAAACTTAACTTCATGGAGATAATAGAATGACCAGAGGTTTTGTAATCATGGCACAGAACACAGAAAAAACTGACTATGTTAAGTGTGCAGAAGCATTGGAATTAAGTATTAAGCGTGTTATGCCAAATGCTAATGTGACTATTATCACTACTGATATGTTACCGCATGGCGATCAAGCACCTGACAGTGACTGGAAACTTATCAATGATTGGCAAGTGTATGAAGCTAGCCCATACGATGAAACAATCAAACTAGAAGCAGATATGTTCTTGCCGCGTAGTATTGAACATTGGTTTGATATACTATCAATTAATGATGTAACACTGTGTACAAAGATACGTAACTACAAAGGTGAACTTTCTGATACAAGAGTTTATAGAAAGTTTATTGATGATAACAATCTACCTGATGTTTATAATGCTATTACATATTTTAAAAAGTCTGAAACAGCAGAACAATTTTATGGAATAGTCAGAGATGTATTTGAGAATTGGGAAGAATATAAAGCAATATTAAAATGTAATCCCACAGAAGAAGCAACAACTGATTGGGTTTATGCTATTGCAAGTCATATCATCGGAGTAGAGAAAACGACATTGCCCAATTTTGATGAGTTATCAATGACACATATGAAACAATTTGTTTCGGGAACTGCGACCGAAAACTGGACAGATACGTTAGTATATGAATTACTACCAGACGTTTTAAGAGTACATACTTACTCACAAGAGTATCCATTTCACTATCATTCAAAGTCATTTAGTGATAAAATAATAGAGAGGTACAAATGGAACACATTGTAATTTGGGAACCGGCACCATTAGTTAAGCCTGAATTCAGACTCTACTATGATGACAAAGGTAAAGTTCTTTTCTATAGCTGTGAAAAGCCTGAAGGTAACTATATTGTTATTGATGCAGAAACTTATGCCATTGGTAGACCTGATCTACGAGTGATTGATGGTAAAGTTTCTGTGGCAGCTCCTAGTTTAGTTGTTTCAAAATTAATGCCAGATGAAGAAGGTGTCACTTGTGCCGAAGAAGATATTAGTATTGTAGTAGATAAAAACTACAAAGGTAAAACTGTTAATTGGAAATTAAACACATATGAACTCGGATGATATTATTGACGTAGCAGACTTAGATTGCATTTATCTAAGTTATGACGAACCACAGAAAGAAGAATTCTGGCTTAAAGTAAAACACATGGTGCCTTGGGCTAAACGGGTCGACGGCGTCAAAGGATCAGATGCCGCACACAAAGCCGCAGGTGAAGCAAGTGACACAGAACGCTTTATTCTAATTGACGGTGACAACATGCCTGAAGAAAGTTTCTTCAACATTCAATTAGACTTTACTGATAAAGACGAAACATTCCGTAAAGCACAGTTTCGTTGGAAAGCTATTAACAGCATTAATGGACTACGCTATGGAAACGGTGGCATGAGTAGTTGGACAAAGACTTATGTACGTGAAATGCAAACGCACGAACATCAAAAAGATGGAGATGAATCTCGTATTGCTGATTTCTGTTTAGACAGCAAAGACAACTTATATTGGGCAATGCATGATTGCTATTCTACTACTTATCCTAACTATACACCGTTTCAAGCATGGCGCGCAGGCTTTCGTGAAGGTGTAAAGATGAGTTTGAATCGTGGTTCACGTCCTACTGTAGATGAATTCAAAGAAACAGTTGCAAGTCGTAATCTAAACAACTTGACTATCTGGCACAACGTAGGTGCAGATGTTGAGAATGGTATGTGGGCTATTTATGGCGCACGATTGGGCACATATATGACTATGCTTACTGAATGGGATGTACATAACGTTCAATGGTTTGATAACTATACTGTATTATGGGAAGAACATGTAACTAGAAATCCTGAGCGTGAAGCAACCTTGCTAGGTGAAGTGTTGAATGATAAACTAGGCTTACCAATGTGTACATTGAATAGTGACCAAAGTAAATTCTTTAAGCGTCATTATGGTGCAAACTTTCATAACAAAGGTCCATTAGTAACTGAGATGGAAGTGATTCGTCAGATCGAGGGCTGGTGATGAGCGGCGAATACGACCAGTTCGCTAGAGATATGCGTGACCGCTTGAATGCGGTCAGCCCATCTTTGTGTCTTGCTAAATGGCAACAAGTATCTATTCACTTACCTAGTGGTTTGACACAAAGTTGCTATCATCCACCTACACACAAAATCCCCTTAGACTTATTAAAAGTACAACCTAGTGCTTTACATAATACTCCAATCAAAATATATGAACGTAAACAAATGCTTGAGGGCAAGCGCCCTGAAGGTTGTAGCTACTGTTGGAAAGTAGAAGATGCTAAGAGTGATGACCCAAAAGGTCACATGAGTGACAGACACTATCGCAGTAGCGAGTGGTGGAATGCACCCACATTTGAAGAAGTCACTACAAACAAGTTCGACTATGATGTTGTCCCTAGATACGTAGAAGTCAACTTCAATCAAGCATGTAATTTCAAGTGCATGTATTGCAGTCCCCACTTATCTACGGCTTGGGAAGAAGAAGTTAAGAAGCATGGACCGTATCAGCTAACTGGCATGGCTCATAACAACATCCAGTCATTAGAAGATAAAGGTATGATGCCGCTTAAGGTTGCAAACAAAGACAATCCTTATGTAGAAGCATTCTGGCAATGGTTCCCTGAAATCTATCGTAAGTTGCGTGTATTCAGAATGACAGGTGGTGAGCCACTTATGGATAAGAACACATTCAAAGTATTAGACTATGTGAATGAGAATCCTCATGGTCAACTTGAACTGTCTATCACAAGCAATATGTGTCCACCCGATCAGAAATTGTTTGACAAGTTCGTAGAGAAGGTCAAAAATATTGAGACATTACGCACATACGAAGACCCTGAGAACTTTAACGAACACAGTGGTAATCATTGGTACGTAGATAAAGGGTTTAAACACTTTTGGTTGTTTGTATCACTAGATGGCTTTGGTGAGCAAGCAGAATACATGCGTACTGGATTAGAGTTTGAACGCATGTTAAACAACGTTCGCACATTCCTACGTGAAACAAAATATTCTACTGTTAGTTTCATCAATACATTCAACATTATGTCTATCCCAAGTCTGCACAAGTTCTTAGAAATGGTTCTTGAACTACGTGCTGAGTTTGGAGGTCGTAGTCAAGTTGAGTTTGAGATTGCACCTGAACAAACTGATGTTGAGAAAGAAAATAACATTGTTCACAAAGTCTATACCCAAAAGAAGTTTCAGCGTGTATTCTTTGATATCCCTATCTTAA
>JACCED011728686.1_pt1 | contig 44081 bp, 79 predicted proteins | sample 7455021 | NCBI WGS metagenome assembly JACCED01 (sample SAMN15323456, study PRJNA562643) | freshwater metagenome | isolation source: river surface water | place: USA:Blue River Watershed | collected 2017-08-19
CCGACTACACGGTGCAACTGATCATTGATGGGCAGATTGTTCCCGAACAGTATCTTGGTACCAAGGAACTGGATGTCAATCCTCTGACATGTGAAAATTGGGTCATCTATTACGGTCTTGATTATGCAGACGAGGAAGAGTATCTGGACAATGAGTTTGATGAACTGGTCGCCGCACCCTCTACGTCTCCTGGTCGTAATGAACCTTGGCGCCCAACTCGTAACCGTGTAGCGAAAAAGGTTTCAAATGGTCGTGCGGTGTTTACCCCTGCCGATCTTACCAGTGTCAACGCAAAGGCAGGATCGTTTGTCTTCACTAATGCGGAAGGCCAGCGTGTCCAACTGACCAAGAAGGTCGCTAAGAACAACTTTTATTGGGGAGCATTGTAATGAAAGTTAATATCGGACCATACCGTGACTGGTTCGGTCCATATCAACTGGCAGAAAAGATCCTGTTCTGGAAGGACAAGAACGATGATGCTGTGTATGACTTGGGTGAAAAACTGGGTAACACTTTCATGGGTCGTTTCCTTGTATGGGTAGGCAACAAGAAGAAGCGTAAGATAAAGGTAAAGATTCACGACTACGATACGTGGGGTATGGATCACACCCTCGGTCTTATCATTCTTCCTATGTTGAAGCAGTTGCAGGCAACTAAACATGGATCGCCATGCGTTGATGACAAGGATGTTCCTAAGCATCTTCGTTCGACTTCTGCACCTGCTAAGAAGAATGACTGGGACATCGATGCTAATTGGCACAAGCGTTGGGATTGGGTTATCGATGAAATGATCTGGGCATTTGAACAGATTATAAATGATGATAACGATTCGCAGTTTTTCGATCATTCGACCGATCCCATCACATACGACAAGGAAGGTCACAAGAAGCACATGGAGCGTATCAACAACGGCACCAGACTGTTTGGTGTTTATTTTCAAGGACTGTGGGACTAATGGTAAAAGAAGTAAAAGGTGGTGTGTTTGCCCCGTCGGATTATCCTGTGATCAAGCGTGCCCTGCATTCATATCTACTGGATATCATGCGAACAGAGGGATATAGCGATCGTGATCCGCATCCGGATGTTGCTGTAATTGCTAATCTACTACATCGGATTGGTCGAGTCGATGCCTAAGTATCTGGTTGAGACCATTAGCATGTTCCGCATGCGTTATGTTATTGAGGCAGAGAATTCGGAACATGCAACCGACGAGGTTTTGATGAACAACGATGGACAACTTCACGAATTTTCGCAGAAGCACTTAGATGAGATTATCTCCTCGGTGCGCGAGATTGATAGAGCAGAATATCTGCGACTGTTTGACGAGGACAATGCCTATCTACAGGGTTGGGACGAGGATTCCAAATTGCAGTATGTCAATGTAATCGATTACACTAAATAGGTGTATGATTGAACCTGTTAAAGATCCGAGTAAGAGATTGACATTTTCCGAGAGGCAGCAAAAGCGTATGTCTCTCATGCAAGATGTTGACGATTATATCAAGGAAACAATCCAGTACTGCGACGATGAAGAAGAATTAATTGCTCTTGGTTCAGTGTTACAGATTATCTCCAAAAACATTCTAACAACAGTTATGGACCGTACTGAATGGAGGCAGGCAATTTCTGCATTCTTGAGAGACGTTGAGCAAGAGCGAGACGTTGGTAGCATCCATAAAAAGTATAAAGATATATTGTAATGGCATTTAGAATTCCTGATGAAGCATTTGATCCCGCCAATGAGTTTCCAAACTGGAACCATGAGTGGGGCGGTGGATTATACAAGGGTATCTTTTCACAGCAAAATAAGAACTTTTATCCTGCATTTGAAAAACTCTTTGCACAGGAGAATATTGCACGTGTGCTAGAGATAGGGACCGCAACTGGTGGATTTATCCGTGCAGTGAGGGATTTAACAAATGCAGAGATTGTCACGTATGACACAAAAGAAACTAAGCATAAAACGACTCTGGAAGAGAATAATATTACGGTAAAGGTTCAGAGCGTATTTGATGATTTTGACTTTGTAGAAGATTATATCTCGAGAGAAAATCAGGTTTTGGTCATATGCGATGGGGGAAACAAACCCAAGGAATTCGAAGTTTTCTCCCGTTTGCTGAAACCTGGAGATATTATCATGGCGCACGATTATTCCCGCGACGAGGAACTGTATCGTGTGTATATCAAACACAACGTATGGCGTTGGTGCGAAATTCAATACAAGGATATCGCACTGGCAGTACAGGAATATAATCTGCAACCTTTGTTGACTGAAGAATTTCAAGAAGCAGCGTGGACTTGTTGGAAAAAGGCTTGACATTTTACCCAATATAGGGTAGAGTGATCATATGAGTGATAGAAGAAACCCAAAAGTCCGCCGATCTAAGTGGGACAAAGTTCTCAAGATTCCTGGTTACAACTACAAGAAATCCTTTTACACTGGGTTCGTGTGGACATACACGAACTGCATGGGTAAAGACTACCACAGCGAACTAACTGATCGCGGGTGGAAGTGCGATTGTCCTGGATTCTCATTCCATGGCAAATGCAAGCATGTTCACAAATTTCATCGTTTGTTGACAGGCAATACCGAAGACCGTAAATACGCAATCTGAGAGACTCCGTAATGTTATTAATGAATTTTCTACTGCAGAATATTATCCGTGGGTTCTTGCTTGCGTTGACTCTTGCTGCTGCCAAGTTCTTTGTATCTGGTGAGCACATCGGTGAAACAGTTTTTTTCGCATGGATGATTGGTGGATTCTGGGCATCAATGTTGCTCAAGTTTCTTGAGGCAGTGGAAATCTACCAGAAATTGAAGGATATGAATAATGCAAATTGATACACAATTATTTTATAGCGACATGACATCTGATATGGAAACAGAGGCAGGTGAAATGTCAATCAGCGCCAATCTTTATGTGAATGCCAAGGGATCAACGCCCAAGGAAAAGGCAGCGATCAGGGAAATCCTTGATCGTCACTACAAGGACATCCGCTCCGAAGTCTACTCTATCAATCGGTTCAACTAAAGGATAATTCTCGTGAGCAGTGAAGTGTTTAATGAAATTGAACGTGGCGAGATTGAGGCAGTCAAGATTGCTGTGAAGACACATCTACGTATTATGATGTCAGAACTACCATCGTCATATCCACAGATGTTCAAGAATGGTATCCTCGCTGGCGGTGCCATCGCTTCACTGTTTCATGGGGAAGAACCGAACGACTGGGATATCTATCTCGAGACGCATTCGCTGTCGAATCAGTTCCTCGACCGTGTGATGAAGGGACTGGATGGTATCGAGAGTTATATCGCTGACATCAATCCAAACTATAACGTCACGACTCTGATGGACGGTAAGGTAGTTACCGAACGAGCAGTTACCTTCCGTAACAAGTTGCAGGTGATTGTTATGTCTGATCGCACATCGCGTGACACATTTGATTTTCTACACTGCATGCCATACTTCGAGTTTGGCAGTGGCAATTTCTACATCTCTCGTGCGCAGTATGATGCCATCAAACAGCGTAAACTGGTGCAGAATCCCAAGTTTAAAGATCAACCTAATGTGCGTCGACTACAAAAATTGATCGCACAGGGATGGAAAACTGATTTAATGGCTTGACATTTATCCAGTTTTAGGGTAGAGTGGTATTATAGTTTGAAAAGGAATTGTTATGCCATATTTTTTGATGATCGCTGGTCTGATTACGATGTGTGTTCCTGACGATGCAAGTCTGGGTCGTATCGCACTTCAGGCAGGAATCGGTCTCTTGATGTTTATCGCTGGCACTGCTGCCTGCATTAATGCTCCCGCCTCTGCTCGTTAATAGAAGGAATTATATTATGGCAAATCATGTTACTACTCGTGTCACTATTGATTGCAATGACAAGGCACAGATTATTGTCGACCAGTGGCGAACAGCAATTGAAGCAATGGACAACGACGACTACAAGATGGTCTGGAAGTTGTTTGAAGTTGATGCTGAAGATGTTGACTACAACTGGTGGATTGAGAACGTTGGTAGCAAGTGGTGCTACTCCGATGACATCTACGACAACAACTTCACTCTGGTCTCTGCCTGGGATTGGCCCAACAAGTTTGTAGAGTGGATGGCAGAGCAGGTGATTGCTCTTGACGAAAATGCAACTATCACTGTCACCTATGAAGACGAGATGCCCAACTTTGTTGGTTACCATGTGTATACCAAGTTGGGTGAGCGTGGTAATTTCATTGATTGGGATACTCTCATTGAGATGGTAAAGACAGCGATTCCTGAATTCGGTCAACTCGAAGAAGGCACAGATGAGTATTTCGACATGCTGTATGATAACATCTGGGATGCTGTATATGCATGGCAAGAAGATGGAATTGCTGGAAATTAACGGCTTGACTTTTGCTGTGTTTTATGGTAGAGTGAATATACGATAAGAGGAGTTGAATATGAATAGCGTGTTTGATATTGTTCCCCGTCCTGTCGCCATGGCGCTGATCTGTGGCGATGTCGATATTTTCGACAGTGGTTACTATGACAAATTGTTTGACTTCTACATGCCTGAGATGCCATATGGTGTTGCCAAGGCACGCACTGGCGATCCCGACCAGTGGATTCTAGACCGTCTGGAGGAAGAACTGGGAGTCTATGCATAATGGCACGTTACGAACTTCGCCGCTGGACTGACAAGAACCATACGGACTACGTTGTTCGCCAGACGTCAGATGATTACGCTTCGATTAACAAGCAGTTTAATCGTGCATTCTTCGCCTCTACAGAACCACACCTATTGCATATCGTAGACACGGAGGCAGAGAATGAGATGCAGGATTGACAACGACAAGTGGTTGGACTTGGGTAAGGTGTTTTTTGTCCATTCCGCAGAAACTCGACCAGATTCTACTGCGACAACACTGGTATTAGAAGATGATGATGGTAACATCCACAAGCGTGTGGTTGCATCTCATCAGATTGAGTGGATAGACGACGATGGCGATAATTGACAATCAATTTACTCCACTAGACTGGTCCAAGATTACAATCAAGGATAGCGATCATGGGTTGAGTTCTATTACTGGTGTCAACACAAAGTGGAATCTCAATCTTCCTGGTGCATTGCTCGACTACAGTTTCGAATATGACATGGATTTTCTAAAGGAATCTGGTCTACCAGAGGATGAGCAGAATCGAATCTTCAAGAAGGAACTGGCAACCAAACTGGTCGAGAAGATGATCGAGGATGGACATATCGTCTTCACCAAACAGGCACTAATGGAACGACATGCTGTTCGCTTCAGGGCATACACATGGGTTGGTGACAAAGATTTTATTGAACAACAGCGAAAGAACAAGCGATGAACATTTTGAAGTATTTCTGGAATAATATCGTAGCGGCGGCATTTGGTGCTATCTTTGTTGCACTAGTGCAACTGATCGTATGGGGTGCACATCTTCGTGAAGCAACAACAGCATGGTTCCTGTTGTTCTTTATCGCATTTACTGCTGGCGACATCATCAAGTGGGCGTGGAACAAATATCGTGGAGTTTGAGGATTGGTTCTATGAGATAGAGGGATTCGCTCTAAGGGCAGAACGGTTCTATCTAATGTTGGAATCATATCATGGGGAACTCGTGACAGAACAGGATATTGTTCCTTGGTTGAAGGCAGCATATGATGCTGGTCGAGAACACGAACAGAAAAAATATTTGGATGATGGAAAATAGGGGCTTGACATTTTGCCAAAAATCGGGTAGAGTGAATATATGATGAAGAAAGGTGATGTTGTTATGAAGTATGCTCCTCTGTTTGAAACTCTCGGCACCAACACTGGTCGTCCCTACTATCAGGGTGTCAACCAGACCGATGCTCTCCTGACTGCCAAGCAGTCTGGGTTCGAGTGCACCGTGCTGCGCGATGGTAGTCTGTTCGCTGTCTACTCCCCGATCTCTGGCATGAAGTATTACCAGTAATTATGCATTGGGTCAGTCCTTTCGGTCCGCAGATTGGTGTTGGTCAGTTGACAAAAGAGCAGAATGACCAACTGCTGCGCCTGTGTATGCGTATTAAAGACGATCCGACCAGACGTATGAATGCTAGTCTGGTTGGGTTCGTCGATAAAGAGTTTCGCATCAAAACTGATATTCAGACTACAGATGTGTATGACACAATCCAGCAATCAGTCCTGGATTATCTGTCCAGTGTTATAAGCATATACAAAAACCTTGCGCCGTTTACTCCGACGGATGTCATACTCTCTGATGCATGGTGCAACATTCAAGAGGCAAATGAATTCAATCCGCCGCACTCACATATCCATGATGATGTAGTCTGCGTTTTGTATCCGATGGTCGACATCGATCCAACTCCACGGTATACGCGGAATGTTACGGATGAAACTCCTGGCAGCGTCGTATTCAGCGTAGGATCGCATGATGCGCGATTTGGTCGCAGTAACTATTCAGTCTCACCTGAAACTGGTATGTTCCTTATCTTTCCGGCATCACTAACACACTACACCACACCGACATATAATGAGACGGATACGCGCATATCTGTGAGTTGTAATTTCCGTCTGAGTAAACATTTTTATGAGACTAGAGGAAAAGAATTGTGAATGATATGAAGAAAATCCGAGAAGAAGTGACTGAATACTACCAGCGTGAAGATGGTGGTGTAATCGTAAAGACCGAGGAACGATTTCTCGTAACTGATAAGGACGGGGAAGAGCGTTGGGTAACCTACAGTAAGACAATCCCATTGGTGGAGTTAACTTCGTGAAGCAGCCAAAAGGTAATCAGCAAACATTAGTTTGGCATAATGGAAAGTTGTGCTGGAGAATTCGTCAAACTTATGTTGAATATACTAGAAAGCCTTGGTACAAGGGTGGAGGAGTTACGGGTTTTGAAATTACTTATGGCGAACCTAGATACATAGAAGTACCAGAGGATAACGGATGATCGACGAACTGCTGGATGGAATGGGATCTCCCATGGAAGGTGACTGGAGACTCTGTCATCGCACGGGAAATCTGGAAGTATACAACAAGGGACAGTGGATTGTACCATGAATGATGATGACACATTGCTCGGTCGAATCAACAACTGGACACAGACCGTCTGGCGAAAACAGGAACAACTCAATGCATATATCGAGGCAACCCAGTCCACCGATGATGCGCACAAAGAGGCAGTCATCGACGATCTGCTGGGCGAGAGCAAGGCAGGTAAGTCTGGGAAGGTGCTAACTGGCAAAAGCGGAACTGTCACGTGGGAATGGGAAGATGTCTCATCTGATTGGCAGGACGCACATTATAGGAGTAAGTATTAATGCCTGAAGAATGGTTTGAAGTAGCATATATTAATTATGACAAGGCGATTCTACACGGTCGTGCGCGAGTGCCGATGTTGATCTCCAATGGTGAGTATTTTCACAATACACATGGACCAAAAGACATCGAACAGGTGCTGACCGACGAACAGAAAAATGCCATCGTTGACATGAATGAGAGACACCAAGATGAAATGCAGGCATTGCTGAAGAGTTTCGTCAATGTCTAATGCATACATGCTGACCCAACCGAAGTATGTTGCTCATGTAACCAGTATCCCTCTGCAAGAGAAGATGGAACTGCGTGTGGTGGAGTATACCAAGGGAGATCGCATTGCCAAGGTAGAACTGCAGTATCGTATGCACAGTTACACTGAGAGTGGTGTGCCATCATTCTGCACTGATTGGCATCCAGTAGAACGTGTAAAGATTGAAATGGAATGACTTACGTTGTAACTGCATATCGCTGGGGATGGACCAATAACCATCACTATATCGTATACGCTGGTGAGGACTACGACCGAGCATTAGAACTCGCCGAGGAAGAAGCAGATGATCGAGGTGGTAAGTATGGTGTAGCACTGCATGCGTATACTGAGGACTACGCTCGTCTGTTTGCATATTTCCCGTCCAGTTGGGGAGAGAAACTCCCATACCACAACTATCGACTGGACTATATCTCCCGTCTCGGACACATGCTAGAGGACTATATTCGAGACAATCCAGACCATGAACTGGTAGAGAGTATTAACAAACAGAAAGATTTCTACGACCAGTTGCAGGAACTGTCAGTACAGACACAAGATCGGAGTGAAGACAATGACTGACTACATGGGACGCACCCTTAATGATGCTCTAGCATATGCGGAACAACAACGAGAGGAACTCCCGCAGATTGTGCAGGTAGTTCCCCATGACTACGATCGAATCATCATGGCAGAAGAGATTGCTCGACTACAGAAACTGGTAGAACTTGCTGGTGTAATCTTTCGACACAATCTCACTCCTGACAAGGGATTCAACTATTTCATCTGCGGTGAGGGTGGAAACAAGGATGACAATGGTCTGCCTGAGAAACTATTCCTCTCCCCTGCATATGGCGTGGATTGGTTCCAGGTATATGAACGCACTGATGTAACTGCTGGGAGCGAGTGGTAATGAATATTACCATCATTCCATTGGATAAAGACAATCGCATGCTCCGTATCGGATTTGGCAAGCATCAGTCCAACTGGTTCTTCCGCATCGATCTCTGGTATAAAGGAATACGACTCTCATGAGTGAGTATCCAACCGATGATGAACTGAGTTTAATCTCCAACTGGACCATTAAGGATATTCCTGGATGGTTTGCTTATGTTCAGTCTCTCTGGGCATTGACTGACTGGAAGATCGAAGATGCAGTAGATGATATATCTGAACGCACTGTTACTCGCTACACATTCAGCACTGGTGGATGGTCTGGTAATGAGGATCTAATTGGTGCAATGCAACGCAACTGGTTGATGTGGAATATTACATGGGTGCAGTCTCGTCGTGGTGGACACTACATCTTTGAAGATCCACGGTATGACATGAGATTACCAATAGGATAATATAGAAAAGGGCTTGACATTTTCGCTGTTTCGAGGTAGAATGAATCTATAATGCGAAAGGTTATATTATGAAAGTTTATGTTCTAATCCGTGATGAAACTGATTACAACGGTGAGCGTGATGTGGTTGGTGTTTATCCAACATATGATGCTGCCAAGGCAATAGGTGACTGGGAACGAGAGAAGCAGCAGGACTGGGTTGACTCGATGCGCGAGTCTGGTGAGAATGTTGGGAACTGGGTTCCTAGTTTCCATGTTGAAGAAGCGGAATTCTATCAATGACTGATATAACTGTATACTACACAGTAAATGATGAATCGTTCGATGATTATCGTTACATCGAAGATAGCAAGACTTACGTAGATAATCCAACATGGCATGATGTAATTGCTGAGAATGCTGCAGAGGATTACTACAGTGAGCATGATGGTTGCTCCTATCCACCGTATGTGTGGGAAAATGGTATTCGATTCACACTGTGGATCAAGGATGAGAATGACAATCCAGTGAAACTGGGCACATGGAATGTGACAATGGAACCTCGTCCTACATTCTCTGCGTGGATGACAGAATGATTCCAATCCAACTCGAACGAGCAGGTGCTACATGGTGGCATACTGATGATCATGCCAGTCCCAATCTCTCCAAGTCCAGCATGGGGACATTCTTCAATGCGGTGCTGTCAACAGGTGCCCATATCGGTGAGGTATGGGTGTTCAATCACAACTACAACAACTCCGCCGTGTATGTCTCCGTGTTCATGACCGAGGACATGAAGAACACCATCGAGGCGAACACCAAGTTTCGCTTCCGTCCGCCACCTGAAATAAAGTTGAACTGATATGACTGACAAAGAAAAACTCCAGGCATACGAGAATGCACTGAAGCAAATCGAACAGTTCGGCCACTCACATGGACACGGTCGAGGATACACCTGTGCCAATATTGCAGAGAAAGTTCTAAAAGAAGTTAACAGGTGTAAACAATGGTGTAAACAATGGTGTAAACAATAAGGGGCTTGACTTTTCCTCGTTCTCGGGGTAGAAATAAATATGATCCGAGGAGATAAACATATGTTAAGTTTCGAACAATTCATCAACGAGGCAGCAGCAAGCAGCACAGTAAGCAGTGATGATAAGGGCAAGATGCACGAACTGTTACTCGCAAAGCATCTCCAACCGAACGGAATTCTTCCCGAACACCATCGCAGCGAGTCCAAGAATCCACTACACAGTGGTACTGCACAGCAGGTGCATGACAAACTGAAAGAGCGCATGACTCCTGCTGCATATGCTGAGATCGATCGCCATGCCAAGCAGTCTGCCGATGAATTCAAGAAGTCATTTCCACATAAGATTACCAACGTGCACTGGACATCCAATCCCGATACTCCCAGCAAGGCAGGTGATCATGAAAAGACAACTGGAGTCAAGGACGTAAACTCCAACGCTGATCTCATTCTCACACACAGCAAGGGATTCCACGGTATCTCTGCCAAATATGGATCTGGATCGGTGAACTACAAGAATCCAGGTATTGCTGACATCGAACGCACCTCTGGCGCGAAGGAAAATACATTCCGTAATCTTCTCAACGCACACCATGCACATATGGAAAAACTGGGATACACTGGTGCACGTACGGAACGTCATGCTCAGTGGAAAGATGACAAAACATCCAATACATCTCGTTATAACGCTGCAAAGAACAGTTCCCTGTCGACACGCACCGAAATCGCTCGACTCCACGCGAATGCACTGTCCAAGAAATCCGACAGTGAACTCCGTGACTATATCCGCTCGAACGTCGCTGCCAATACACATATCCCCCACAGCGTAGTGCATACTAAAGTGTCGAAAGCAACTGGCAGCGCCCAATCTCTTATCCACGATCCAAAAGAACATATCGAAAAGCATCTCTCGAACTACGAAAACCTTTCCGTAAAACACTCTGGCATCCGATCCGTAGTCACTGGTATTCATAAGAAAACTGGTAAGGAATCGACCGTAGCATCCACTACAATCAAAGCAACCAGCGGCCCACACAAGGGCGATGCTGCAATGTTCAAGTTGAAATAAAACCGATTCTGCGGGTAAACTAATAGGTAAAACTCTAAAAAATGAAAAAATTTTACACTATAATACCATTAGATAAAGATAATCGAATGCTCCGTATTGGACTTGGAAAGCATGAAAGTAAATGGTTTTTCCGTATAGATCTCTGGTATGTAGGTATAAGGATAACAAAATGAAAATCGTCAATAACACAGATAATGCAGTAGTAGTCCGTTGGAAGAGAAAGACAGAGGATGATGGTGTATCAATAACACTAATCCAACTATTCCCCAAGGGATCAGACCGTGAGACAGAGGTAACAGTAGAGAATGCATTGGATGATACAGTGTATATCCAATCGGTAGTGCCTTAGTATGCCTCGACCAGTCGCTAACCACTGGGTTGACCACTAGATGTAGTGGTTGTCATCGTTCTTGAATTAGGATTATGAAAAAGACCGTTTGGAGGCGTGTGGAGACTGTAATTAACGGACACCCACCCAACTCTCACTCAGTCACGACCCACTTATTTAAAAAATCAATCACACAGGTGTAACAAATCACCACAAATACCTTGACATTTCCCTTGGAATCAGTCATAATAGACTATGTCGTTAATGATGAAAAGGTGAAAATAATGGCTTACGTTTATACCCTCAGTGACGTTTATAAGATTTTTAGTCAATCTGATGATAAGGTCGCCCAGCTTAAGGAATTCCGCGACCTTAACCTTCCCTATAATATCAATTGGGACCGCCTAATCGAACTTTATTCCTAAACGAGAAAAAAAAGTCGAGTCTCCACGATTTGGGGGCTTGACTTTTTCGCATTTTCGAGGTAGAGTGTATATATGATGAAAAAAGGAAATGAAATGTTTACAGTCGAAAAGATGAATGGTGTCTACCTCGTGATGAAGAATGGCAACTCGCTGGTGAATGCGCACCGTCTGCGTCGTGATGCCCGTGCTGAGGCATTCTTCCTTAACCAGACCACCATGAAGACTGTGACTGTGCTGGGCACCAACAACCAGATCCAGATCCCTGTTGGCACTCCCCACTGCTGCGATCCTTCCACTGAAACCTACTGGAGCATGTAATGGTACAGGTATTGGGTATCGCGCTTATCTTCGTTTCTGGCATGCTCGCTGGTGTTCTCTTCGAAAGGATGTAAGATGAATCTCTCTGATATGACCAACCTCGACCTGACTGACTACCTCGTGAACAGCGCTGATGTGCCTGCTGAGCATCGGTATTCCTATAATGCAGGTTACTTCGAGGCAATCGTTCTTACTCTCATGGATCGACATCCAGAGGTGCGTAAGGAGATCGAAGACCGTGTTCGCTTCCGTATGGGTGAACGTGGTGAATTGCCTGCATCGAATGTCATCCAGGGCAACTTTGGGGCTTGACATTCTCGTTGTTTTTTAGTATAATAAGTGCATTGTTTTGGTATAGAGGAATATGATGATGGATATGATTGGTTTTGATCAGTATTTCATGGACGAACCGAGTCGTGCGTCACAGGTGCTTCTCCCTATCCCTGAGAATGCTCGTGATGTTCCGTGTGAGGGATGCTCGCGTGCTGATGAGTGTGCGATGCGTATGACCGAATGTGTCGCGTTTCGCGTCTGGAGCGCCACTGGGGACTTCCTGGATAAGGATGTCGCCCGATTGATGCGTGTGCCGAGGGAGTTGCGATAAGCGAGGAACGAGCGAATAGTTGAGATTTGAGTAGTTAAGACCCATGCAGAAGTGAGCTATGGTTTTGGCCATCGGGTCCCCTGCACAGGATGGGGGTTTAGTGCGTTACCCATTTTCTCTTTGACCACGACCTTGCACCAAAAAAGGATTCAAATATGCCAAGGAAAAAAATTGCGCAGGCCAACACAGAGTCTCTGGAGGTCGCACAGGATATCGAACAGGAAACTCCTAAGAAGTCACGAAAGAAACCGCAGTATTTCTATTATGAATACATCACACCCGATGGTATTGTAGTTCTATTGGACAACTATGAATGGGCAAGGGGTCTTGGTATCACTGATAAGGAAGTGAAGAAGGCGCAAGCAGCACGGAAACGTGAAGTGAAGAACGGTTATGCATACACTAAAGAGGCGTAATATCACTTGACTTTTCTCTCAGTTTTTAGTATAATGATTGTATATTATGAAGAAAGGTGATTGGTTGTGAAATTATATCCTGTTATCTATAAGGGCGAAGTTCTTGAGGGGTATTACGTTACACGGTGCGGTAAGTTCTACGGTAAGCGTGGTACGCAATTAACTGTTTATTATCCATATGAAGATGATACTAATCCATATCCTCGTGTAAGCGTAGGTAAGAATATAACTTGTCATACACTAATGGCACATACTTTCATTCCGTTTCCTATTCCGGAGAATCGTCCGGAAGGTTTTGATACACTACCAGAGGAATGGAAGAACTACATTCTAGAAGCAGAAAAGCGGTATAACATCGAACTTCAGGTTGACCATATTAACTTGGATAAAAACGATTGGAGCGTCGAGAATCTTCGTTGGGTCACTGCTTCTAAGAATCAGCAGCATTACCAAGATCATAAGCGTCAGCAGCGCAAGATGGGTGTTTTGATGGATCGTAACCAGGAATCCTACTCTAGTTTAGTGCACTTGATGTAATGGCAAATATGTTCGAACGTAAGAGGGGTAAGAATGGCGCGCCCTCTACTACTCGTAGTATGAATACGGGTAGTGTTACTCACACGCACCATGCTCCTGGGCGTAAGAGGGGATCTCTTGGTCAGCACATCACAAAGACGGTTAAGTCAAACGGTGATGTTTACCTTACCGAGACGATTAACTATGGTGACGGATCGACCAAGCGTACTCGGACGAAACAGAATAAGAGTCGTTCGTTTGGTTCGTATACTACTAACGGTAAACCAGTACGTAGATCCTCCGGAAATGGCATTAATCTATTAGCAGGAACTAGCGGGTTGGGCGCTGTTCTAGGTCTTGTCCTTTTACTTTTTGGCGCAGTCGTAGTATTTCCTCTGACTGTTATGTTTCTATTTGCATTGCCGTATATCTACCCGTATATCCTGGGAGCAGCGGCACTCTACTTCGTATGGAAGTTTCTGAAAAAGAGGGCTTGACATTTTGTCCGTTTTAGAGTATAGTGAGTATATAATGTGAGTGCTAACGAGTTTGACGAGGATAAGATGTTTCTAAACTTTACTGGGTTCAATAAGCGCGAGAAGTTGGAGTTGACAGAGGCAGTAGAGTTCTTTGCTGCGCAACTGATGGACCCTCGTATGGTGCGAAACCTTACTTTGGATATCGAGCGTAATAAGAAGTCTGATGTGCAAGGGGAGTGCGTGAACGAGGAGGACTGTAAGAATCCTCGGTGGTTTACGATTACGCTTCGCGGAAATGCAGATGACGAGGATATGGTGAAGACGTTGGCGCACGAGATGGTGCATGTCAAGCAGTATGCGAAGAACGAGTTGAGCAAGGTGATGACTGCTGCTCGTGGTGGTAAGGGTATTCGTATCGCCTCGAAGTGGCAGGGTCAGATCTGGGATCCGAAGAAGAAGGAAGATGCGTATTGGGATTGTCCGTGGGAGATCGAGGCATACGGTCGCGAGGTTGGACTCTACCAAAAGTGGTTCGCAATGAAGGATAAGAAAAATGAGCGGCAATAGATTTCTAATCAGTGATACCCATTTCGGGCACACTAATACATGGCAGAAGTTTACCGTAGAGGATGGTAGTCCTCTGCGTCCATTTACATCAACCGAGGAAATGGACGAAACGATGGTAGACAACTGGAACAAGACAGTTCGTCCTCAGGATACAGTGTATCATCTGGGCGATGTGGTCATTGCTCGTCGTAATCTGGAAACAGTAAAGCGTTTGAATGGGCGGAAGATCCTTATCCGCGGAAACCATGACATTTTCAGGGATAAGGACTACTACGAAGCAGGATTCGAACAGATCCATGGCGTTCGCGTGTTTGTGGATAAGTTCATCCTGTCTCATATTCCCCTGCATCCAGACTGTGTAGGTGAGCGGTTCAAGCGTAACGTTCATGGTCACTTGCACGGGAATCGGATCATGGGGGGGTGGCAACATGATTGGGCAGAGGATGTAGAAGTGCCTGATCCTCGTTATCTGTGCGTGTGTGTGGAGCAGATTAACTACACGCCTGTTTCTTTTGACGATGTCATGAAAATGACTTGACAACCCCAAAATATTGTAGTATAATTGATGTCTATATACTAGTAGGAATCAATTAAGGAGTTTATATGGTTAAAGTTATTGTTGCAGATTCTAAACTGGATTGTGAGCACCTACTAGGTCAGTATCTAGATGAGAGTCATTTTGACATTGTGATCAACGAAGATACAGACTGTTACATGGAAGCAGACTGTGGTCTCGACACTAAGGTTGAGTGTGATAAAGATTGCAGTGATTGTGATATTGGCGCCGACGAGCGCCGTATCGCATTTAAGTTCCGTAAGAACTGGTTTACTCAGAAAGAACAGGATCAGGCATATATCGGTCTGCGCGAAGCAGCAACAGAATCACAGAACCGTGGTCTTGCCGCTGGTCCTCGCGGAGAGTTGTTGGGCGTAGAAGGTCGTGGTGGTCGCGACTGGGTTACTGACTACGAACTCGAAGTTCTTGACTTCCTCATGGATAACAGTGGTAAGTTGATTGACGACACCAGCATTGCCAGCATTCGCGCTAAGTATGCAGGTGCGCCTCGCTCGAACTCAGACGAAACTCGTGGTGCTGTTTGGTTGCGTAGTAAAGTGTGTGATCATTATCCGGAATATTTCGGTTGGTTCGACAAGTGGGTCGATAGTCTAGATGGAAAGAGCAAAGAAGATGTCATTCAAGAAGCAAAGATTGTCGCGGAACAATGGATTTCTACAACTAATTACGCGAAATCGGTTTTTTCAGGCGTTGCTGGTTGGTATGATCGCTATCCCCGAATTCCTTTTGGACGTGCTACTAGTTATACTCGGGATAATCCTGATAAGTTTGCTCTTTCCTATCCTTTTCTACAATCTCTTGATCGTGGTTATAGAGAACTACTTCCCTGGAGATGGTCGAACCAAAAGGCTGCAGTCGATAAACTCGACGAAAAGTTTGTTGTCCCAGGAACCGTCTTTACCACAATCACTGTTAACAAGTCCTTCCGCACTGCAGCGCATAGAGATGCTGGCGATCTTGACTCTGGTCTCAGCAATTTGCTTGTTGTTGGTAGCGGGGACTATACTGGTGGTTATCTAGTATTCCCAGAATATCGCATCGCAGTTAACGTTCGTCCTGGAGATTTGCTGCTGGTAAACAACCACGAGATTATTCATGGTAACACCGAGATCGTATTGAATCGTCCAGACGCAGAGCGTATCTCACTGGTTTGCTATTTCCGCGAGAAGATGCTAGAACTTGGTTCGTATGAATACGAAACTACTCGCGAGCAGTATGTCATTGATCGCAGGACTAACAAAGAACACCACCATTATCGTCCACTCTGGAACGGAGTATCTCCTGGAATGTGGGACGAGCAAGAATGGTATGACTACCTCGAAGCAAAACTTGGTCGAGAAGTAGTTCAACAGTATCACCCCAAAGCATATGAAGTGAGTTCGTCACTGGAGGATTTATTCTAATGGATTATTGTATTGCTATTCCGTCTTATCACCGCGAACAGACTGTTCAGAATAAGACGTTGAAGGTTCTTGAGTCGTATAACATCGATCCTGCTAAGATCAAGATCTTTGTTAATGACCAGGAAGAAGGTGAGTATGATCGGTATGCTAATGCGTTGAAGGAAAATCCTTACGCTAAGGATATTGAGATTATTCGCGGTGTTCCGACTATTGGTGCTCAGCGTAACTTTATTGAACGTTGGTATCCGGAAGGAACGCGACTCATGATGTTCGACGATGATATTGAAGAAGTTCAAGTCAAAATCAGCGAACAGAAGTTGGGTCGAGTTGAAGATCTCGAGCGAGAAGTTATTCTACGTGGATTTGAAGAATGCGAAAAGGTAGGTGCCAAGACCTTTGGTATTTACGCAGCATCAAATGCCTTCTTTATGAAAGATCGAGTATACAATGACATTTGTTATATCATTGCCTCGATGTTTGGTGTGATCGTAGAGCATGATGACTTTCTCGCTCGAGTAACTAACCATGGTGAAGACTACGAATATTCCATTCGTCAGTATATCAAGAATGGTGTTCTCGCTCGTCTGGATAACTACACAGTCAAGTCCCGTTATTACAAGGAAGAAGGTGGTCTTCAGGATATTCGGACTAAGGAATATGTTTACAACAGCGTTAAGGTCATCGCTGATACTTTCCCTGACCTTTGCACCATGTATATCCGCGAAACTACAGGTCATGCAGAACTTAAACTCCACGACAGGAACAAGAAGTATCGTAAGGTAGAATCTTCTCTCGAGGATCTGTTTTAACTTGACTTTTCTACATTCTCGTAGTATAATCAGTTAATGATTTTAGAACAAAAAGACGCAGAATATATTGGTCGTCGATTCGTAGACTATATGTCAAACTATAGTCGGATCGACGACCACATGCGTATGAAAAAACTAGAGCGATTAAAGTCTCTACCCGCCACTCTTCCTGGGTGCGAACCCGAGAACATGTTGTTTTCTGACTTCAACATGCACCCTGAAGAAATGGACTTTGAGATTTTTGAACCCTCGCCGACTGAATTTTCTACGATGGTCGAGATTACTTCATCATTCTGTAACGAAAACTCATTCGGTAAAGAAATCAAGTTTATCGTAAGGGAAAAGAACAGTGGAAAATATGTGGGATTTTGTCGAGTTGCCTCTCCACTCATTAATTCTAAACCTCGTAATGATTGGTTTGGTTGCGTACCAGATCTGCGTTCTTTCAACCGACACGCAGTCATGGGATTCATCATCGTCCCAGCGCAACCGTTCGGGTTTAATTACCTTGGTGGCAAGTTGCTATCTCTACTTTGCACGTCCCACGAGTTTAGGGAAATGTTCAATAAGAAGTATGATATGGAAACCTGCCTCTTTGAGACGACTTCACTCTATGGAAACATCAAGCAAGCATCTCAATATGACGGTCTGAAACCGTTTATTCGCTACACTGGTGACACAGTAAGCAATTTTGTCCTTGCATTCTCTGATGACTTCTGGGAAGAGACGATGAATTGGTTTGCGAGCAAAAATAATGGTCAACCATTGTTCGGTAGAGAGGGAATTGCGTCTTACAAGTTGAAAATGCAGAACAAAATGATGTCAGTTATCAAAAATTCGCTGAAATATCACAATTCAAACGAACTTTTGGCGTTCTCAAACGCAATTCAGGCGAACAAAGACGTTACGACGCAAAAAAGATTCTACATTTCGACTTACGGATACGAAAATTCTAAAAATTACATCCTCGGAACCGATAAAACTCTAATCAAGAGCGCAGAAAACTTCGATAAGCACTATTCAGAGAATATTATTCGCTGGTGGAAGAAAAAAGCGTCGTCAAGATACGAAACTTTGCGGTCGGACGGACGTTTACGCGAAAATTTGGAAATTTGGACGCCTGAAACGATTGAAAAGATCGACATCATTCGTTGAAAAATATAAATAGTCGCAAAGAGGACTATTCATGGCGTATGATTTTTTTCCAAAGTCTAAACAAGACATTCAAACGAAACTGAAGAACAAAACTCCGAAATACAGGGACAATTGTTCTAAGGTATTCGAGTATCTACGCAAAAAATACCCCACCATCGAGACACCAATCAACATTGATACAATGAAGGGAGAAAATTCTCCGATCAATGTTGTTCGTGCAATTAAAGGTTCATTGACTGAATCTCAGATATTATTGCAGGCAGGTGTTCAGCAACCATTCAAGATAAAATTTGGTGACGGTTCTTCTGGCAACAGAGGCGCACAGAACAGAGGAAATGCTTTCGAATATGAATTTGTCAACTCTCTGATCAAATGGAGAGAAGGCAATATCGACGGAATTGATGCTACTGTTCTTTCAACGATCGAAGGACTAGATAAACAGTATGGTATCGGCGAAGGTGATCCCACTGCATTCCAAGTTAAGGCAGAAGGTGCTGCAAATAACAGAAGACCCCTGACTTTTAATAATGGAATTAGAGTTTCTAATCCAAAGGGAACTGGGACAGATGTTGGCGAGTTAGTTACTGATGTTACTGTTCTTTGGAAAAATAAACTTGGGTTACAGAAAACATTATATCTCAGTTTAAAGTTTGAAAGCACAGTTACTTTCTTCAATGTCGGTATTAAAACAATCTTGACTAAGAGCGAGATACAATCTGGAAATATCACGAATAAAGACGGTCTAGCACTATTAGAATTGTTTAAGATTGATCCTGAAAAGTTCTGTCAGATCTTTAACGGAGAACTGAAACAAGGCACCAAAGAAATAGTTACTCCGAATAGAACTGGTCTAAAGACTTTACTTGAGACGGGTATTGGGCATAACTACCATGTTATTCATAAGATGCCTGGAAAAATCAAATCGTATGAAGTTAATGAGCAGTATATGAGAAATGCTGCTGCTCCAGTATCACAAGAAATATATTATGGTGGCAAGGGTGGCGCTGGTAAAAGAATAGATATAGTCGTAAAAAGCGCGACCTACGAATTTAAATTAAACATTAGAGATACGCAGGGAACTGATGGTTATCCTACTCGTATGATGTGCGATTTTAAATACCTACATTAATAACTATTCTTTATAAATAATTGCATGACATACGATGCAATTTTTAAACTTATCGGAGACGTAGGATTCCCTATCGCCGCAGCATTGCTGGGTGGTGTCTTCGTATACTTTGTAATCAACTACATTCTTGAGAGCGTTGTTAAGGCGATCAAGGGAATGCAGGGTATTATCATGGGGTTAGACAACCGTGTGAAAACCATGAACCATGATATTATTCGCGTTGATGCTGTTGTTAGTTCCGCATTGGGTTTGAAACCAGACCTTGATCGAATTGCCAGAGCAGACGGGAAGAATGACGCAAGGAGGGACTAATGGATCCCGAATTGATTGTATCGTTTGTTAAACAGTACGGATTTCCCATCGTGGCTGCTGTCGGCATGGGTTATTTCGTCTGGTTTATTTACAAATTCGTAACAGACAAATTAATGCCGTTGATCAGTGAAACAAATGTAATTTTAATTGCGCTGATTGACAGAATTCGTATGTTAGATAACGATTTAATCAGATTAAATCAGAAGGTGAGCGTTGTATTGCAAATAAAAGAGGATCATAGTAATGACATTAAACCTAAAGATTGAGATCCTCAAAGTATTTTCCGTGGATTTACATTTTTCTTCTGACAACGGTAAAAAGGAAGAAAAAGATGTTAAAACGAGCGCCGATGCTCCTGCTGCTACTAAGTCTAAGTAGTCCAGCATTCGCAGATCCGATAGTACAGACCTTTAAATCGCCTTCCTTCAATGGTTTTGGTTGGTCGTCACACGTTCAATCTATAGATGCACAAGAACGTTCGCGCGAACAGGCAATTAAGGACGCAGAAGCAGCAAAGATTGCGCTTGCTCGAGCAGAAGCAGCGAATACACCATTAGCAAAGTTTATGGCACTGTTTACTTCACAAGTTTACGCCCAACTTGCTACACAATTATCTAACAATTTATTTGCTGAGGGTTCAGAAGCAAGAACTGGAACTTTCAATCTTGATGGAAATAGTATCTCCTATGTCAAGAGCAATACTGAAGTAACACTAACCGTTGTAGACAAGAATGGTAACACAACAGTTGTTACTGTTCCCATTGCTACATTCGCGTTCTAAGGGGGTATGATGAAAAAACTCCTCCTTCTTCCACTTCTTCTTGCGACTACTGGATGCGTTGGTGCACTTCATCCTGCCACCAATCAATCTTATCTGTTCAGGGAAGACGCTGAAGTTAAAAGATTTGCTAATCCTAAACTTTTTAGAGATCTTCCTGAGTTGGACGGTCAACCTATTCCTATTGCACTTTATGCATTTACTGATAGAACAGGGCAACGTAAACCATCATCGACTCTTGCTAGTTTCTCGACCGCAGTAACTCAAGGCGCAGACGCATATCTAATAAAAACTTTACAAGACACTGGTGATGGTAAGTGGTTTACACCAGTAGAGAGAGTTGGTATCGACTCTCTAATAAAAGAGCGTCAACTTGTTCGTCAGATGCGCGAGCAGATTGCAGGCGAAAATGCAGAACCGTTGCCACCACTCAAGGTTGCTGGTATTATTTTAGAGGGTGGTATTATCGACTATAACTCAAACATTAAAACTGGTGGTACTGGTGCCAGATTCTTGGGCATAGGACCATACCAGCAATATGCGCAAGATCAAGTTACTATTAGTCTCCGTCTAGTTTCAGTCCAGACTGGCGAGGTATTGACTTCGGTTACCGTGGAGAAAACAGTTCTCTCCACATCAGAAGGTGTTACTGCGTTTAAGTTCTTCGACATGGCAACCAAAGCATTTGAATTTGATGGACAACAAACAAGTAATGAAGCAGGTAGTTATGCTATCCGTTCTGCCATAGAAACGGCCGTTGTTGAAGTGATCAAGGATGGTGAAAGAAAAGGTCTATGGAGATTTAAGGAAAAACAGGAGCAATCTAAATGAAGAAATTCGCACTAGGTCTGCTGTTTGTATCGACTTCTGCGTTCGCTCAGACAGTTCTACCAACAGCACCAACTCCACCAGCAATCGTCACAACTTCACCTAATGAAACTGACGCAAATGCGGTGGCAACAACAAACAAGGTCTATATTGATCAACAAGGTGGAAATGTTGACGTTAATGTAGTTCAAACTGGAACTGCTAACGTAATGGGTTCAGCAATTGATCCAATCTATCTTCGCGGCGACAACCAAAGTTTCATTGGTATCCAAACAGGTACTGGTAACTCGCTATACATGGGAATCGTCTCAGACACTGGCGCACAGGGTATCGCAACAGTAACAATTCGTCAAATCGGTGATCTAAACACTGCCGACATTCGTTGCGGAACTCTGCAAACCGATTCTTCATGTAATCAACTAGACATGAATGCGCGTTTTACTGGTAACAACAATGCATTTGTGTTCCATGGTTCGGGTGCTAATATCCGTAACTCGATGGATTTCAGTGGTAACAATAACACAATCAATATGGATGCATTATCGCCGAACGCATCGCAAACTTTACTCGTAACAGGTAACTACAATAATTTTGATGTTACACAAACAGGCACTGGAGGAACATTCGGTCACTCGCTTTATGTAAATATGACAGGTTCGCTGAATACTGTGACAACACAACAATATGGCACCTCAGAAACCGTTATCAATATTAACAGCGTGGGATCTAACGGTGTCTTTAATATCAAAACAGGTCACTAAGTTATTTGCTCTATTTCTGATTCTGTTATCGACTCCTGTATATGCTAATATTGGATCGATAACAGAATTCAGAGGTGGTGGACAAATTAAACGTGGGGTAAAAGTAACAACAGCAGCGAAAGGCGCTGCTGTTCAAAAGATGGATACTGTCTCGACAAACAGTCAAGGCAAATTTAGGATTACATTTAATGATTCAACTACTGTCAATATTACGGAAAACTCGCGACTTCTTATCGATGACTTTGTTTATGATGGCGGAGGGAAGGCGAAAGGCAAACTCGGGTTGCGAGTCGCACTCGGCACTGTCAGATACACGTCAGGAAAAATCGCACACGGTAACGCGAAAGGCGTAAACATTCGCACACCGACTGCTACTATCGCAGTTCGCGGCACAGACTTCGTTATGTCGGTCGATGAAGCAGGTCGTTCAACGGTCGTGCTTGTTCCCGAATGCTATAACGAATTAGATATTACAAAGCAAACTGCCGAGTGTCCTAATGGAATGATCGACGTTATAACTGCGTCGGGCGTGGTAACACTAGACAAACCATTCCAAGCAACTGTTGTAGAAAATAACTTTGCGCCGCCTGCACCACCAGTAACAATTAATCCTTTGATGAAGTCCCTCGACAATAGCGTTCAGATCTCTCCTCTAGAAACCGATGACGGTCAAAGTTTGTTAGAACTTGCTAGAGAAACTCTGAAAAGATTTACAAACCCAGCAAGAGCAGCTGGAGATGATAACAAAGATCCCGATGCTGGCACAACTGATAACGTAGAGCAGGTCGCCGCATCTATAATTCGTCAGGCGACTCCAGAAGAACTGTTAGAGGTATACGCTGAGTTTAATGAAGGTAACCGACCACCCGAAACAATTTACACTAATGTTTCTCCGACATTCAGGAAAAACGTTCAGGTTGGTTGGGTATACACGAGATTGTCTGAAGATAAGCAACAAGCAGTTACAGTTTGGTTTGACAAGGCAACCGAATCTCAAATTGTTTCCGTCCAGAACGGAATAGTTGATGTCTACAACTTTATGGATGATAAATGGACAACATCTGGTACTGGTCGACCACAAGGTAATATTACAGTTATTCAGGAGACAGGGCAAAGATGAAAAAACTAATTGCTCTTTTTCTACTGTTCTTCTCTTTCCCTGCTTTTGCACAGGTAACAAACTACGGATTTGAGAATGGAGACTATTCTGGTTGGACAGTAAGTAACGGATCAACCACTCTTCGCAATTCTTGGAGTCCAAACGGATCTGGTGTTCAAGTAACATCTGGTATGACAAACTATTGTCCAGGCGGTGGTAAGTGTTGGACGGTTACACCATATGGATCATACATGGTATCTGTTCAAGCAGGTGGCGGTTCACCAAACTTCGATAGTGCTATGACAACTCTTGGTCTTGCGGGGTCGGCGATTACATCAATTAAGAATACGATCTATTCTAATGGTAACATGTGGCCAACGAATGCGTCATCTATCAGTAGAACAGTAACGCTACAAGCAGGGGTAACTTATACATTTGCGTGGCAGTATGTTTCAACAGATTACATGCCATATAACGATGGTTCGCTAATTACTTTGACTGGTGGACCAGGAACACCAACTATCAATGGTCAGACGCAAAACTTTGCTCTCCTGGGATTCACTAATACTGGTACTGGTAACTATTCAACAAACTCATATGGTGCAACTGGATGGCAGGTTGCGGTATTTACTGTTCCTACTGATGGTAATTACACACTAGGTTTCGCTTCGTTCAATCTGGGTGACACTGCTTTGTCGCCAATTCTGTTTATTGATCAGATGCAAGGTACAACTCTACTGAACGGAACAACGTTTACTCCAGTTCAACCAAATGCTGGTTCGTCTGCGCCACCTCCTCCTGCTCCTGGGCCACCGGAACCGACTTATCCGCTTGCATCGATTAGTGCTAACCAAACACTAAAGATTAATCAAACCAATGCGATTACACAAAACTCTATCTACATTAATGCAACAGGATCAAATAATTCAGTGTATATTGAACAGTTTTCTAGGCAGAATCAGATTCGCGGCGTAAATGGCGCGCAAGCAATGACCATTTTAGGTAGTGGTAATAGTATTACGATTAATCAAGGAACAGCGGCAACTGCTATTGGTAAGAACTTAGCGGAAGTTTCGGTAACTGGTAACAATAATGTTATCTCTCTGACACAACAGCACGGTAACAAGTATGCCGAGATTATTACTAATGGTCTTGGTAATCAAATATCTGCACAACAGCAAGATGCTAACGGAAAATCGTTGTTTATCAATGCTTTAGGAAATGCTAATAATATCAGTGCGATACAACAGGGTCTTGGTCAGCATTTCTTAGAAATCAATGCACCGTTTGGTGGTGCAACTGCTTCCGTGTCTCAGATTGGTTCATCGGCCAAGCAATTTCAATTAATACTAAATAATCCAGGAATTGGTGTGACTGTCTCACAGAATAACTTGACTGCCGCTGACTCTGCAAAAATGGAAATAACATGCACGACTGGACCATGTAATGGATATGCTTATACGAAAAACTAATTATGTTTATTTTTGATAATGGTAGAGTTTGTGTTTATTGTGAGTCGAGATGCGGGCATACTAGTTTATATAAACACTTCGGGATACCAGTATATAGCATTGGACAGTGCGGAATAGATAACTGGGTCAATACAAAAAGTAAACGAGTATTGGTCTTGCGCCATCCGTACGATAGAGTTACTTCCGCATTTTTGATGTTATATCGTAATCTTATGTCTCAGGAAGATTTTGAAACAAATTTTATTAATCATACAAAACCATATATGGCAGAATTACTTTCTTGTGTCGATAGCACTCTAGATTTTCAGTATATTGATTTTGATAAACTTAATAATTTTGTTGAAATGGATTATGCAAATACTACGATAACAAATTCTAGATACAGAAAACACATATACATATATAATGATGCGTATAGTAAAAAGGATCTAGAACAAGAATATGATCTTTATCTTCAAATTAAACAAATGAAACAAGAAATCACTGTCCAAGAATGGGAAGAATTGACAAAATGAAAAAAATATTGCTTTCGCCATGGTTGGCGCTGTTTACCTTTGCAGTATTGTTAGTAGTTAAACTTTCAGACCCATACTTGGTAGAATCCACCAGATTGAAGTTTTATGATTATCTACTGTTAGATACTCCGAAACAATCCGAGCAAATCGTAACAGTCAACATTGGGGAGAAAGCAATTGAGAAATATGGTCAGTGGCCGTTTCCGCGTGAAGTCCACGCTGAAATTCTTAGCGACATTTATGGCAGAGGGGCTGCTCTTGTTGGCAGTACTATACTTATGTCTGAGTCTGATCGTATGGGGACTGACGGAGTTCTTGCGAATACTCTAACACAGTATCCAGTAGTCCTGAGTCAGACAACAACTGATTCATGTAAGGGGGTGCAGAATATTGCTCGGACCGGAGTTGCTGTGATCGGTGACGGAGAAGCGACTGAATTTCTTCCTCAATACCCATGCGTTCTAAGTAATATCCCAACTCTTCAAGAAGCAGCCGTCGGTGTTGGCGTAACGTCGACACTACCCGAGACTGATGGGGTTGTAAGGCGAGTTCCTCTTCTATCTCAATCAAAAGGCGAATATTACCCTGCATTTGGGATAGAGATGCTGCGTGTAGCTGCAGGAGACTCTTCGTATCAAGCAAAGATAAATCAGACGGGGGTTGAAGCATTACGTGTTCCTCAGTTTGACACTATTAAGACCGACGAATACGGTCGCGTGTTCATTAATCCAAATTACAAATTCAAGTCATACGAAATCGGAGAACCGCTTCCCGATCTTTCTGGGAAGATTGTAATACTTGGCGTAACTGCTGCTGGGGTAGCGAACCCTGTAGCGACTCCATCAGGTGCCCAATATCCCCACGTCCTTCAGGCGAGTATTCTTGAAACTCTGATAAATGGAGACTCTGTGTCGATTCCTCTGTGGGGTCAACTGGCAGATCTTGCTGCTTTTCTGGGTCTTGCTCTGGCATTGATCATTCTCTCAAGATTTCGTTTCTCTATAATATATATTGCTGTTTTACTGGGCGGATATTTCTATCTACCAGTCTATCTGTTCGCCAGCAAGGGTATTCTCTTTGACGTTACGTTCAACGTTCTCGCGATTGCGCTGATCTATATCCATATCTACACCGCAAAGTTTATTTCCGAATATCTGCAGAAGCAGCAAATTAAGAAGCAGTTTGGAACTTATCTATCACCCGCGATGGTTGAGAAGTTGCAGAAAAATCCAGAACTGCTTGCTCTTGGCGGCGAAGAGCGCGAACTGTCAATCATGTTTACCGATGTTCGCGGGTTTACTACAATCAGTGAACACTACGGTAAGGATGTGCAAGGTCTAACTAAGATTATGAATCGCTACATGACTGCCATGACAAAACGCATAATTGATAATAACGGAACCCTTGACAAATATATCGGCGATGCGCAGATGGCATTCTGGAACGCACCGCTAGACGACAAGAATCATGCTAAAAATGCTGTAGCAACTGGTCTTGCTATGCTTGAAGATCTGGAGAAATTTAATGCGGAAATACAATTGGAAGGAACCCCACCTTTTGGAATGGGTCTTGGCATTAACACTGCCACTGTGGTTGTTGGCAATATGGGCAGCGATCAGCGTTTTGATTATACTTGTCTTGGTGACGGAGTTAATCTCGCGTCTCGTCTCGAAGGTCAAAGCAAGCCTTATGGGGTTAAGATCGTCATTGGACCCCAGACTGCTGAGCAGGTTCTGGATACATACCAAGTAGTCGAACTTGATCTAATCGCAGTTAAGGGTAAAACTGAACCTGCTGCAATCTACACCGTTCTTCCATTCTTTGATACAGCCGGTGAGATGCAACATAAGAAGTTTCTCGAACTATATCGTCAAGGTAAGTGGAAAGTTGCCAAAAAAATTGCCAGCGACTTAAAGCAGTGCTGGCAAGGAGAGTTGAACACCTATTATGACGTCATGCTCGAGCGCATGGAGGGCGAACCTCCTGCTAACTTCGATGGGGTTTATAGAGCCCAGTCCAAGTAAGTAGAGGATTTTCCTCCCCGAGACGAAAATATACAATGGGTGACTCAGTAACTTGTTGCTGAGTCATCTCGCTCTCGACCTTATCGAAATGCGTTTCGAGTTCTTGTTGATGAATTGATGTAGTCATTAAAAACTTCTCCCAATATTCTCACGACAAAATTCGCGGAACAGATCTTCAAACTTATTCTTGTCTAGAATCCATGCATCCATGAGACTTTCTAGTGATGGACTTCCATGAGCAGATGATCTACTGATGTAGTAACCACGACCTTCGAGTTCGTCGAGTAAATCCTGATCGTCAAACTCTTCAAGGTCAACGTCGACATATGTAGAAACCATAACCATTATGCTGCAATCCTTTCAACAACTACATCCGTACGGAGCGACTGCTTCCATTCCAACTTACGACGAAGGAATTCTTCCAGCGAACCGTAAGTAGGAACACCGTTTGCTTCCAGTTCGAAATTGATTTCCTGGAAATCGTCGACCACATAACCCCAACCCTGAGGGTCATAACCAAGGGCGACCATCAAATTTTCTGCTTCTCTAGAAATGTCAAACATAATAAATCTCCCAATCAATATATTCATTCTACCTGAATACAGCGAAAATGTCAAGCCCTTTTTTTATTTTTCTAAAAACTCGTTTAATTCGTTTAAAAATGATTCTAATTCCTCTAAGGTCGCGTTTTCGGGGTTTTCGGTCGGAAAATCGTACCCTTTATTGATCGCGGCGGTTTTAAGGTTTAAAATTTGATTGATAATTAAAGTTTTCATCACAATCTCCTTATTATTCCATTATGCCTGATCTTATCGAAAAAGTCAAGCCCCCAAATTACATTCGGTAATATTTTTTGCGATAGAACTCAGCGATTTCAAGATCGAAATTACGGTGGCGTTCCCAGAAGGTCATTTTCCGTTCAGCGATTTCAATTTCCTTTCCGGCCTGGATTTTTTCCCGAGGATCGGGAGAATTTCGGAAAATATGAGTTAGAACAAAATGATTATAGGAATGATTCGCCCAAGCACTATTAGGGTTCATTTTACGAATAACAAACGGATCAAAGTCACTATTTTTCGCATTACCAGTTTCATAAAAAATATTCATCATTTCTTCTCCTAGCAAACTCCCATTCTACTCGATTATTATAAAAAAGTCAAGCCCCTATTTTAAGCTTGACAATTTTGTTCCAATAGGGTATAACAACTATGTTGGATTTGAAAGGAAAACTTTATGACTATGCACCTTATGTCCCATGCGTATACCACCACGAATACGAAGAAGCGGAAGAAAAAAGTTCCGACTGCAAAGTATATGCAGGACTGGGTCGATTACAATAAGCAAATGAAGCGTCTCGGCGTCAAGACCAAAACTTTTGATGAGTATGTTGCGTATCGTCAGGGTAAATCTAATCATAAACTCAAGGGAGTTGTTAAAGATCCAATGAAGGCAACAACTCTTCGTCGCGAATCGCCTAAGTATGAGAGTGGAGTCGGTATTGGCGTTTCGTTTGGGCGAAAGGAGAATGTGTATACTGGTACTCTTATCAAGGGTATCGCCACTATGCACAAGTCGAACGCTGTTCCAATTATCAGCGAAGAACAAGCACATGAAGTAGCGAGGATGCGCCGTGGTTAATTTTGATGTTGTAATGAAGTGGATGGAATATATCCGTAATAATCCAGAGAATGCGTATAGGTTCTCGGAAAACTTCTGGCAAAGTCAGATCGACAGTAAGAAGTGGTTGCTCGAACATATAGATCGCTCTTCACAAACGATTTGTATTTTCGGCGGATGGTATGGTGTCTTAGCGCAGTTTATTGCAAATAAGAATCCCTATGCATATATCTTTACAACTGATATCGATGAAACTTGTGAGGAGATATTCCGTCAAATAAATGTTAGTGATAACATATACCACAAAACGTGGGATATGCGTAACGGTATTCCAAATTCTCTGGAACCCGATCTGGTAATCAATACTAGTTCCGAGCATGTAGACCAAGATACATACGATGAGTGGTGGATGTCAATTCCAACGGGAACTAAATATATCGTTCAGGGAAACAATCTTGAGATTCCAGAACATATTCGTATCGCGGACAATCTAGTCGATTTCCTCAGGATAAATCGCATGGAAGATCCCGAATATTCAGGCATGATCAAGTGTGGTCATTTTTATAGATTTATGGCAGTGGGCATTAAATGATACGTAATGAAGATAGAATTGACGAGTTGAAAAGAAAACGCGACGTAATCAACACAGTAAGTCCTTCTTTCTGCGCGGCAAAGTGGTTACAAACAACTCTGTATCTACAAAATGGATATAATCATTCCTGCCACCATCCCTCCCCCCACAAAATTCCATTGGATGAAATATCTAAAGATAATAATGCGTTGCACAACAGTTCTTTCAAAAAAGAACAACGCAAGAAAATGTTGGGCGGCGATAGACCCTCGGAATGTGAATATTGTTGGAAAATTGAAGATTTAAATAAAGATTATTTCTCGGATCGCCATTACAAAACTGCTGAGTGGTGGGCATTTGATAAGATAGATGAAATCTCACAAACTCCATGGGATGCTAATGTTTTTCCGACTTACTTAGAAGTGTCTTTTTCAAACGCATGTAATTTTGCTTGTGCATATTGTTCTCCGGAAATCTCAAGTAAATGGATGGAGGATATTAAGCAGAACGGTAGATACCCCACGCAATTCGGAACAACCAATCTAGAATGGTTGAAAGAAGTGGGTCGATTCCCATATAATAACAACGAACACAATCCATACTCGGAAGCATTTAAAGAATGGTTTCCAGAGGCGATGAAGCACTTGCGAGTTTTTCGTATGACTGGCGGAGAACCCACTATGAGCAAGGACTTCTGGCAAACTATGGAACTGATAAAGCAAAATCCGCCATCAGAAATAGAACTCGGAATCAATACCAATCTGGGCGTTCCTGATCACTTAATCGATAAGTTGATTGAGACTATTAATTCGCTTGAAGGTAAAGTCAAGGACATTCAAATCTATACGAGCGCCGAAAGCACCTTCGGTCAAGCAGAGTATGTTCGGGATGGTATTAATTATATGAAGTGGTACTCGAACGTCGAGCGCATTTTACGCGAAACGAATTTCCGCGTAAATATTATGACTACTATCAATATTTTAAGTTTGCCTTCCTTTGCAGAATTCGTTGAACATGTTATGGATTTGAGAGTCTTGTTTAACAAGAACACGGAAGATAACAGAATACCATTGAGCGTAAACTATTTGCGGTATCCTCCTTATTTGCAGGCAACTCTTCTGGATGTAGAAACGAGAACGCAGTATGCAGATAAAATCGAGAAGTACTGCGAGGGGTGGTTAAAATATCATTCTTCTTCTCAATGGGCAAGATTATATCTAGAGGAGTGGGATCAAATAAAGCGTTTTTGTGATTATCTGAGAACGACTCCTACTGCTGATAAATATCGCAGCGACTTTGTTAAGTTCGTCGGTGAATTTGATAAACGAAGAAATAAAAACTTTAGTAATACATTTCCTATGTATGCGAAGTTACTTGAAGAATGGAAAGATTGATGACTGCATTCATGAAAAGTGATGAGACTCTATTTGATTACAGAAATAGAGTTCTTGATAGTAAATCTAAAAGTTTTTGCGGCGCGAAATGGTATAATGCGACAACTTGGTTGGGTAGTGGTACTACTGCGAGTTGTCACCATCCTCCTGCGCATAAAATCCCTCTCGAGGAAGTCGAAGAAGATTATACCGCTATTCATAATACCAAGCACAAAAAAGCAATGCGCAAAATGATGCAGAACGGCGAGAGGCCTCTCGAATGCGAATATTGTTGGAAAATCGAGGATATCGGAAGAGACAATATCAGCGATCGCGTTTTCAAGTCAGTTATCTATACGGAAGAAGAACTCGATCAAGCATACACGAAAGATTGGCGGGATCCTGCTTCGCTGCGAACGTTTGAGATTGCATTTGACCGAACATGTAATCTGGCATGTTCATACTGTAATGCAAGTTTCTCCACATCTTGGGCGCGAGATATTAAGCAAAATGGTCCTTACCAAAACCTAGTTTCTGACGGAGCAGGAGCATTTGAGCAAGATGGATCTTGGACTGAACCGTTTGGTAAAGATCAAACTAATCCTTACATCGATGCGTTTTGGAAATGGTGGAACAATGGTCTTTCGGATACTTTGCGCGAACTAAGAATTACTGGCGGGGAACCGCTGATGAGTCCGGAAACATGGAGACTTTTAGATTGGTTTGAGAAGCAAGACAGTGAAATTGCCTTTGCGATTAATACGAATTTAATCGCCAAGGAAGAAACTATCGATAGACTTATCGAAAAGAGTAAGAATATTTCTAGTTTCTCTCTTTACACAAGTTGTGAAACCACCAAAGAACATGCAGAATATATTCGCGATGGTTTTAATTATGATACTTGGAGAAAGAATCTAGTTCGTATTTTAACAGAAGGTAATATCAAGGGTCTGAACATCATGATGACAATTAACAGTCTCTGCTTGTTCAATATTACTGATTTTATGGATGACATTTATTCTCTGAAAGAGATGACCAATTCTAGAACGCCCACGATGAGTTTGAACTTACTGCGTTTCCCGAGTTTCCAAAGTCCTCTTGCATTACCCGACCACATTAAAAACTACTGCCGTCATAAACTTAAAAATTGGTATGAAACAGTAAAGGACAAACCGCTTTGGCATGATTTTGAACGTGTAAGTATTGAACGACTTATTGACTATCTGGATATTGTTGAAGCGCCACACAGAAGAACTAGTAACAAGATTACTTTGTGGAGAGACTTCAAGACTTTCTACAGTCAGTATGATCAGAGAAGAAATAAGAATCTTGTTGCAACATTCCCTGCTGTTCTTCGAGAATGGTATGAAACTATTCCTGAAACTAGGTTGAAGGAAAAGACTGACTTGATCAATGGAGATAGCACCAAGCAATATATAAATGATGAAGATCTAATGCGCATCGCCAGAGAAGAAGGATGGATTCTGAACCCAGACTCTTCTAATATCGGAGATCCCCTGGGTAAATATGACTGACAGAGATTTTAAAAATGAACCAACATTTTGTGTTGCCCCCTGGAGTCACTTGCATGTAATTAATGATGGTAGAGCATATGCTTGCTGTCAAACACCTCTACATCCTGAATATTCCTTTGGTAACGTGAAGGAACAATCTTTTCTCGAAATTTTAAATAGCGATAAAGCAAAAAAATTTAGAAAAGACATGTTGGAAGGTAAACCACTACCGCCGCAGTGCCATCGTTGTGTCGATAAAGGGAATCATGGATTGAATACCATGCGCACAGGCATGAACGATCAATGGTATAATTCAGTTAAAGATTTGGTCGACTCGACAAAAGAAGATGGATCCATCGACGAAGTAAGACTAAAGTATTGGGATTTCCGGTTCAGTAACGAATGTAATTTAGCATGCGTTACTTGCGCTCCCCTCTTCAGCACTAAATGGGGTAAAGATTGGAAAATTCTTAACCCAAACGATGGTACTGAAATTGGTTTGATTTCTTTGGAAAAATCTAAATTATTTTGGGATGAAATTGAAAAAAACCTCGAAGATATGGAACAAATCCATTTCGCGGGCGGTGAACCTTTGATAATGCCTGAACACTGGAATATTTTGCAGTTGCTCGACGAACGAAAGAAGTATGATGTTCGTCTGAGATACAGTACTAATGGAACTACTTTGGGTAAAGAAAAGTATGATGTTCTTTCATACTGGAAAAAATTCAATGATGTTCATTTGAGTTTGAGTATCGATGGTGCTGGTGATGCTTTCGAATATATTCGTTATCGGGGAAACTGGGAAAAAACATTTGCAAACATCAAAACTATTCGAAACAGTAGATCTGCGGAATACTGGATTCATCCGACCGTGAGTATTTTAAATATTTTTCGATTAACTGAGTTGCATGATATTTTACACACCAATGATCTAATTCCTCTTACTAACATACATGAACAAAAAATCAATATTGACAATTATTGGTCTGACAGGTTTCACCTTAATCCGCTGTTTGTTCCAACAGAGTATAGCATAACAGTTATGCCTTCTAAGTTGAAGGATCTTGCAGCAGAAAAAATCCATCGATATGGAATAAAACTCCAATCTGATCATGGTATACCATATTCAGGTTGGAATTCCATAATTGATTTTATGTATTCCGCAGATAATAGCAATCTTATGGACCAATTCAATACCAGAATAAACAAATTGGATTCTATTAGAAACCAAGATTTCTATGCAATAAACCCAGAGTTTTTAAATGTTTAATCTAAGAAAATTCTTTTCTTCCGAAGACCATATAACCGAAACGTTGAGATTGTTGTCGACGAATAATATTAAACAATTGGAGGATATTCGCATATTCGGGCACTTTAAATATCCTGACTATACGAAAATTTTTCAAAAAGATCCAGATGGAGTCGAGATACAGTTTTCAAATTTTGAAGAAGAGCAGGCATGTGCGCGAGGTAAGATTTCTAGCGATGATATGTGGAAATATAAAATAAATCGTTATAATTTTAGAGATGATTGGGATTTTTCAGAAACTAATGCTCCTAAAATCGCATGCTTCGGGGACAGTTTTACATTTGGCGATGGAGTTAGATCCGAGCATACTTATGTGAATTTACTGGGGGAATTACTGGGAAGTAGAACATATAATGTCGGTAAGGGCGGATCATGCGTTGGACGGGTTACCCGCACCTTCTCAGCGTTTACTAGATTTGTTGATATTGATGTAGCAGTCATAACTTTACCGCACATTCATAGGGAATTTTTCATAGATGAGCATGGTTTTGCTGTTGACTTGATTCCGAATGTTGATAATAACAATTACCATTTTAAATACATGAAACCGTTCTTTTCTCTACATGACAACTATCAACTAACTAAATTGTCGCTGTTGGTTAACTACATATTAGAAATAGCAGAACATAGAAACATTAAGGTTTTGTTTACTTCTTGGGATATGCCCACGCACGATTTACTAATGAAAACAGTTCGCGAACATACCATGGAGAAAATATTCCCGAATGATATTGATGTGAAGAAAGCTAGAGATTTGGGGCATCCTGGTAAAATGGCGCATGTTCGCCACGCAGAAAATATACAGAAAGAATTATATGATAGATCTTGGATTCAGAGATAAATTCAATAATGTTGAATATATCCACATAAAACCGAATGACAGCAATCTATCGTTACTTTGGTTGAATCGATTAGATCGATTAATGGATAAGCATCCATTGGTTTATGTTAAAAACTTTAGTTTGCTTGGATTTAATTGTGACTATAGAACTCCGAACGAGGTATGCAACGAATTAGATCGCGCAATAGAAATAATAAATTCGCAAACAGAATACAAAATAACTGAAGATTATTCTATTCTGCGTAAGCAATATGATCAGCAACTATTAAACAGGTTGCATTATCATTTTGAAACCACGCACGGGCAAGTTTGGAATCCTGCAGTTTTGTTGAGATCTTCTCCTGGAGAAGTTCGCTTGTCGATTTGTATGTTGAATCATTGCTGCCATTGGTTAGAGTGCTGGTATGACGAAGAATCTAAAATTGCTAAACATAGCAATAGATATCGCAATGGGTATTTCTACTATAATGTGCTTGGCGCTAACGAGAAAATAGAACTACCACAGAACGAAAAGAAAAACTTCACTAAAACAGTTGATAATGGGCTTGTTTACTTGCATTATGCACAAACAGGTAAAACTTGGTATGAAGCATACTTAGACAATGATGATGATGTAACTGACGAGGGAATTTCGGAACACAGATTAATCAGTGGAGAATTTGATTGTCATTTCGGTGACACTTATGAATTCCCAACGGATGAAGAATTTACTGATTGGTTGATTTCTAAGGGCGCTGATCCAACGAATGAGCAAAATGGTTTGGGATACGCAGAGGTAGGAAGAGTTTTAGATTTTTCTAAACAAGATGCATTTTCATTTTTTACGGAATATACTGATTTTTATTCCATAACATTTAATGGAAAAACCAGGACATATGATTATAGATATTATGATGAAAAATTTTATAATATGCAAGTTAAACAATGGGGAGGATGGGTAGATGTTTCGTAAAATCCTGGAATGGTACCATCAATTCAAACTGAATCAAAAAATTAAAAAACTTCGAAAACAAGATCCGTTTATCTATGACTAAATTCAATTATACCAGAATTGTCAGTTACGGTTGTAGTTTTACTGCAGGATCTGAATTGACAGATCATGACATTATTGGTATAACAGAAGAAGAACTGCTGGAAACAATAAAGAAACAAAAATTTATCGGCTCTAGAGAAGTCTATGATTATTATAAAATCAATTACGATACGCGCAAAAAAATTTTAGAAAGCAATAGATCTAAAAGTTGGCCAAATTATATTGCCAACTATTATGGTATACCTTTAGTAAACAGGGCAAGACCTGGAACTAGTTTGTCGCATGCAACATATTCTCTTTTGCGCGATATACACAAGAAAGAAATTCGTCCTACTGATTTAATTTTGATCGGTATTACATCTCCCAACAGATGGTTCCAATTTACCGAAAAGGGTGAAACATTTTACGGCGTGTTCAACACGGGATGGACTTTTCTTCGACATCCTCTCGCATCTGAAAAATACAGGGAAGAACTAGAGAAAAATTGGTATAATCTATACAACATAATCTATACTCACTTTAAAGAAATGCAATTTTTGTCTAATCTGTCGAACAATATGAGTAAGCAGATAAAATTGTGTTATGCGATAGGTTCTAGTAGTTTTATCAAATTTTTGTTTCCAAAAGAATTACCCACTGGTTTGTTACAACAACTGTTTCCTACTTTGCAAAACACAGAACAACAGTCTAAAGATTCTGAGTTTTTTGATTTTTGTCAATCTCTGGTTTCTCACGAGAATTTTTTAGCGCCTGATATTTCGTTGGGAGAAATAACTCCACGAAATGAATTTGTAAATCATCATGCCTTCGGGCATCCTCGTGTCGAATACCACAAACAGTACGCAAATATTTTGATTCAAGAATTGGAAAAGATGTATAATGATTGAATGGGGAATCTCTGCTGCAGCGCATGACGCTGCACTCACTGTAGTAGACGGCGAAGAAATTGTATTTGCCTCGCACGCCGAGCGTTACAGCGGAATTAAAAATGACAAACATCTAAATTCCGAACTGATCAACGCAGCATTAAAGTTTGGTAAACCAGAGAAAATTTACTGGTACGAGAAACCTAAATTACGAGCGATGCGTAGATTTTTAACCGGACAGGGATTAGTTCGTTTCAGTGTCAGGCAGTATATCAAAGAATTTGGTTTAGAAGTTCCGGTGGAATTTGCTTCTCACCATGAATCGCATGCCGCAGCAGGATTCTATACTTCAACTTTTGACACTGCAACTGCTCTGGTTATCGACGCAATCGGAGAGTTTGACACAGCATCTATCTGGTTGTGTGATGGTAGTAAGATGAGTAAGAAGTGGACAATGGATTATCCAAAGTCGCTGGGATTATTTTATTCTGCTATAACTGATCGTGTTGGTTTGAAACCGAACGAAGATGAGTACATTCTGATGGGAATGGCAGCATACGGTGATCCCAACAAATACTACTGGCGAATGCGCGAACTTTATGAGAAAGAAAATCTTCATCGGGGATGTCGTTGGTGGTTGGGTGATGAAACACCAATCGAGTATGATCTTGCCGCTGCGGCGCAAAAAATCTACGAAGAAGAATTTGACAAACTATTGCATCGCGCCAAAAAGGCAGACCCCTCGCAAGAAAATCTAGTATTATCAGGGGGTTGCGCGCTTAATTGTTCTGCTAATCATATTGCCAGAAAATATTTTAACAATATCTGGATTATCCCGAACCCAGGAGATGCAGGAAGTTCTCTCGGTGCAATTGCTGCTAATACCCGTAGAAGATTAAAATGGAGAGGACCATATCTCGGCGAGAATATCGAAACCGAATATCCTGTTGAAAAACTATTGACTTCTCTACTCGAAGACGGTATAGTTGGAGTTGCTAGTGGAAGAGCAGAGTTTGGTCCGAGAGCATTTGGTAACCGAAGTTTGCTTGCTGATCCAACGAGACCTGATATTAAGGATAAGGTAAATGCTATCAAACGCAGACAAAAGTTTAGACCATTCGCTCCTGTTATCCTTGAGCAATATGCGGCAGAATATTTTGACATGCCAGTTGAAGTATCCCCGTACATGCAATTTACTGCAAGATGTAAATTTCCTACAAAGTTCCCTGCTATCATTCACGCTGATGGCACATCTCGCGTCCAGACTGTAAACAAAGAGCAGCATCCTGGATTGTTCGAACTACTAACTCAATGGTATGAGAAAACAGGTTGCCCAATGCTTTTGAATACGAGTTTGAACATCAAGGGATTTCCGATGGTGAACGACGAGAAGGATGCTACTGCTTGGCAGAACATGTATAATGTCAAAGTATATTGAACAATTTCCATTTAAGATCGATCCACAACCATATATCGATTTGTGGAAATCCTTGCCACCCATGCGGCAACATAATTTAAAATACCGCGAAATAGATCGCGATCTTGAAATCGAAGAGATATTATCAATCGGTTCTGGAAGTTTGCGCGATCAAGATACGATCAAACGTCAAGAATATACGCAACATCTTTTTCCTCTGACTAAGAAGTTAGAAAATCAGATATATGAATATTCGAGCGGAAACTTATTGATAAATCGAATTCGATTCATGAGTATGACGCCGATAAGTTGTTTGAGTTACCACAAAGATCCGGATGCTATTCGCTATCATATTCCGCTGATCACAAACGACGATTGTTTTTTTGTCGTCGAAGATACTGTGGTGAGGATGCCAGAAGTCGGATCACTATACAGTTTGCAAACAAATGTGAAGCATACAGCAATAAACGGTTCTAGAACCGAAGACCGTCTCCATTTAGTTTTTTCAACGCATTTTAATAAATAATTAAATGGCAGAGATACTTAAATTTCCTGATAAATTTTTCCAGGGAAAAAGACTTTACCGAATACCTCTATATTCGGACCAAGACATTGCAATAGTTTTATTTTGCATAAATGCATTTGGTGAAACCGATAAAAGAGTTATAATTGATGATCTTGTCAAAATGGATCCAGTAGACGTAATAAAATGTATTGACTTTGCTCTTGAATCGGAGTATATTTCTAATACTACGAAAGCGCATATTGAGTGCATTCGTAAGTCAATTGAGGAAGTTCCCTTTAAACTTGAGTCTTAATATATTATGAACATTTTTTATCTACACCCCGAACCTCGCGCTTGCGCAGAGATGCATGTTGACAAACATGTAGTCAAGATGATTATCGAGTATGCGCAACTCTTATCAACTGCGCATCGTATTCTAGATGGCGAGGAATACATCGATGCCTCCTCTGGTCGTCGTATCAAGCGTTGGCGACTTGCTGATGATGCGATGGAACAGAATCTATACAAGGCGTCTCATATCAATCATCCAAGTGCTATTTGGGTTCGTCAGTCTAACAACAATTACACTTGGTTGTTTTGCTTGTTTACAGAACTTCTACAGGAATACACTTATCGCTACGGTAAGTATCATGCGACTGAGCGACTAGTCTATTGGTTGCGCAAACCGCCGAAGAATATTCCAGTTGGTTATCTCACACAACCTACTCCTGCTATGCCCGACGAATACAAGGTTCCCGATTCGGTTCAGTCCTACCGAAATTATTACGTCGGTGCGAAAAAAAGTTTTGCAAAATGGAAAAATAGACCGATTCCAGAGTGGTTTGAAAACGCTGCTTGAATAAATACGTGTATGAGTAAAACAGTCATACCAATTCATTTCAAGCATTCCGAAATCCGAGAATCCTCGGTTCCAGGGCGATCCCGTATGGGGTCGCCTTTTTTGTATCACTCTAGCAATAAAAAAGGACTGTTATGTCGAGAAAGAAAAATAATCTACAAGTTATCTCGAATTCTGAACCACAAGTCACAATCGAAAAGAGTCGAACATGCAAAGTCAAATACGATGATCTCAAACACATACAACCAAAGAACTACAATCAGCGTCAATTCTTCGAACTCTACGATCAACAGTCCCCAGCAATCCTACTACATGGCGTAGCAGGAACAGGTAAAACTTACATTGCAATGTATAAAGCACTAGAAGAAGTTCTAGATCCCACAACTGATTACGAGCGTGTTATCGTCGTTCGCTCGGCAGTTCCCTCTAGAGATATCGGACACCTTCCTGGTGACGAAAAGGAAAAAACTGAAGTCTATACTTTACCTTACGTTGAGATTTGTGATGACTTGTTCAATCACATCCAACCCTTCCAGCGCATGCAGGAGCAAAAGACTATCCATTTCCTGATCACCTCGTTTGTCCGTGGTATCACACTTGATAATTCTATCGTGATCGTCGACGAATGTCAAAACATGACTGACATGGAACTCAACTCAATTATGACCAGAATCGGAAAGAACTCAAAGATTATTTTCTGCGGCGACTTCCGTCAAACTGACCTATATAAAAAGAACGATATGTCAGGTCTGCAAAAATTCATCGGTATCGCTGAATTAATGCCAACTTTTAAGACTATCGAGTTTTCGGTTCATGATATTGTCAGATCCAAACTGGTGAAAGAATATATCATGGCAAGACTCGAATACGAAGAAAGATATAATTAGGGCTTGACTTTTTTGCAATTCTATAGTATATTGGATTATGATGTTTAAAACGATCTATGAATATGAAGATTTCGCCCAATCAGTAACGAACGAAGATGGTGGTAGAGTTTACGTAAATGCTTCTGGCACTGCGTATCCCTCTGCCACCACCGTTCTCTCGGTTCTCTCTCGCGATGCTATCGCCGCTTGGCGCAAGCGTGTTGGCGAGGAAGAAGCGAATAAGGTTTCCCGCAAAGCAACTACTCGTGGAACTAAGATCCACTCCTTGACCGAGGCATATCTGAAGAACGAAGATATTGTTGCAGCGAAGATCTCTCAGAAAGCAACTTTGCTCGATCAGGAAATGTTCGAGAAGTTTAGATATGTTCTGGATGCAATCAACAACATTCACTGTCAGGAACTCGCACTTTACAGCGATCACCTGCGCATGGCAGGTCGCGTAGATTGTATCGCCGAATACCAAGGTAAGCGTGCCGTTATCGACTTTAAGACTGCTAATAAGGCAAAGTATAAGTCTCAGATTCACTCCTACTTTATGCAGGCAGCAGCATATGCTATCATGTATGAAGAGCGTACTGGTATTCCTGTTCCTTGGTTGGTTATTCTTATTGCAGTTGAGGATGACGAACCCCAAGTATTCATCGAACGTCGCGACGACTGGACCAAAGAACTAATCCGCACTCGCGATTATTTTGAAAACGGTTACTGGTCGTCATGAGCGAACTATCCGAACAAAGACTAGCGATTTGTAAGGAATGTGAATTTTATAAAGCAAGGTTGTGCATGAAGTGCGGATGCTTGATGCCAGCAAAAACTAAATTGAATCGAGCATCTTGCCCCATGGGTAAATGGGGGTCAGTAGGAAAAAAACTTCCTTGGGAAGCATAAAATAACTTGACTTTATACGTTCGATAAAGTATAAATAGATTATCAGTTGTTGATACAAACTGAATGCTGCGTAGGACAGGGGTGCAACTCCCCTCACCTCCACCATCTACACACTGTGGTCTTGAATTGACAAGATATAGACCTCGGACGCTGCGGGCAGTGTGTAGTTGATGGGGGTGTACTTAGGATTCGACTGCGAGTTGAAGGCGAGAGTAGACTGATTGACTGGGTAAAGCGCCCACAAAAAGTAAATGCAAACGATAACGTTGCCTTTGCAGGATATGCCGTAGCGGCATGATCCCATTGGGTTTTCTGGCGGTTTCCCTCGAAACAGAATAAACCGCCAACCGTTCTAATCTCAGGGCAGAACGAGTCGATATAGGGTTTCTAAACGATAAATAATAATATGAATCCCGCGATGCCTTATCTGGTAACAGCAAAGCATCGCGGGTTTTTTTGTCCATGCGTTATTATGGACACAGTGTGGGGAGTCACTGTCTAATACCCTCTCAAGTTTAACAATTAATTGGAAATAAGATGACTTCCTTAAATAAGAAGTTTTTCAAGTTTCTTTCGATTTTTACAGTATTAGGTTATAGTGTATATGGAATTCATTCATATGCTGAAAATGCTATCGAAAGAGATGCAAGGGAATACTCCCTCGGCGTTGGAGAAGTAATCCAAGAAATCAAGGATGATGCGGAAAAGGAAAAAGTGGCAATCCGCAAAATCAAAAACCAAAATATCCACTTAGCAAATAATCGCGAATTAAAGTGTTTGGCAGATAATATCTACTATGAAGCAGGAAATCAGTCAACGACTGGTAAACTTGCTGTTGCCGCAGTTACTATTAATCGCGTAAAGAGTCCCAAATTCCCGAAATCGGTATGCTCAGTTGTGTATCAGAAAACAAGAGGCACTTGTCAATTCTCATGGGTGTGTGAAGGGAAGAAGCGGATTCGCAGTCAACAGCAATACGCAGAATCAAAAAGAATCGCAGAAAAAGTATTGCTTTCTGGCGCGAATCACGGTATATTTGGACGTAACGTTTTATTCTACCATGCGGATTATGTAAATCCAAATTGGAATCTAAGACGAGTTACGAAAATTGGTGATCATATTTTTTATGCAGGATAACAAATTTGGATATGGTAATGGATGGTTCTGAAGTAACCAATGAATTTTTAATTACTCGTGAGTTTAAAACAGCGACAGATTTTTCGCAGTATATCGAAAAGAAAGCATTTCAAAGTAATATACCTTGTATGGATATTCTTGTTGATTATTGCGTTAAGAAAGAAATTGAAATGGAATCTGTCGCTGTTTTGCTCACATCATCTCTTAAAGAAAAGATTAGAGCAGAAGCAGAAGAACTTAATTTGCTCAAGCGAAAGGGCGGGAAACTGCCTCTCTAATGGAAGCGTATGATGTTTATCGCCTGTATATGGCAATGAAACTCCACTTCACTACAGAATCTTACGATATTTCTAAGACCAAGGGAATGGTCAAAGATTGCCGCAATGCGTTCATGAAACGTAAAGACATTCTTGCCTTTCGTAAACTTGGTGAGAAATATTCGAAACGTGAGATTATAGATCTTCTAGTCGCAAACTTCACACGTGGCGACAAGTATGGTGGTGTGTTCGACAGCGAAACTGAAGAAGCATACGAGCAATGGAAAATTCGACAACAAAAACTTACATACATATTCACACAGGATATTATTTCTATCATTACTGAGTCTGAAAAGACAGGGCAAGATCCATTTACATCAAATAATGGAACGCACCCGATCGTTGTTAGACTGTATCTTGGTGGAAAAATTTCTCTGGAGACTGTAATTATACTTGACAAGTTGTTTGACTTTAGGTATAGTAATGATACTTCCTTGCAGTTTGACTTTGTTTGGAAGGACATATCTCTCTTGATAAAAAAATACAGGATTTTCGTCAAGATTGATAAGGAAAAGTATCTCTCAATTTGGAATAAGGAGAAAGGCCAAGTGGTCTGTTAAATGAGCAAGTCTAGACGTAGAGATTATGATTATGAACCTCGTGTGAAAGAAGTTCGTAAAGGTCTCGATAAATCTAACAAGCACCGTAAAAACCTGTATAAATACTCTAGTAGTCATGATGATGACGACTACGATGAATATTATGATACACCGCAAAACACACAACGTTAATAACAAGGAACATACATATGTCTTTTAATTCACTATCTGATCTCCGCAAGAATCGCGGAAACTTCGACTCACTTATGAAGGCAGTTGAGTCAATCGCAAATCCCTCAAACGAAAAGAAGGGCGATGATGATCGCTTCTGGAAACCGACTGTCGATAAGGCAGGTAACGGTCTCGCAGTCATCCGTTTTCTCCCTGCTCCTGCAGGCGAAGAACTTCCTTGGGTTCGTATTTGGGATCACGGTTTCCAGGGTCCAACGGGTAAGTGGTATATCGAGAATTCGCTGACTACTCTTAACAAGCCCGATCCTGTTGCTGAATTGAACAGCGAACTGTGGAACTCTGGCATCGAAGCGAACAAGGAAATTGCTCGTAAGCAGAAGCGTCGCCTTTCGTATGTCTCGAATATTCTGGTCATTCGTGATCCAGCAAATCCTGAGAATGAAGGTAAGGTTTTCCTCTACAAGTATGGCAAGAAGATCTTTGACAAGATCAAGGATGTGATGCAACCTACGTTTGAAGACGAAGCGCCTGTGAATCCTTTCGATCTTTGGGAAGGTGCCAACTTCAAGTTGAAGATTCGTCAGGTCGAAGGTTATCGCAACTACGACAAGTCTGAGTTCGATGGTCCGACTGCTCTGTCTGACGATGATGCAGAACTCGAGCGTGTCTGGAAGCAGTCGCATTCTCTCGCAGCATTCCTCGA
>JACCED010937985.1_pt1 | contig 44003 bp, 42 predicted proteins | sample 7455021 | NCBI WGS metagenome assembly JACCED01 (sample SAMN15323456, study PRJNA562643) | freshwater metagenome | isolation source: river surface water | place: USA:Blue River Watershed | collected 2017-08-19
TCAAACAAGAGGACTTTGACTTCCTTGTTTTTCATTGTCTCCAACTTGTCCTGGAATTTCTCCGGGTCATCAATCGTTTCTCGTAGAGTCTCGATTTCTTTTTTGAACTTGGCTATTTTTGCTTTTTTATTGTTCATTGTCCAAATCTTTTCCAGGACAAGGGCGAACACCTGTTGCACCGGTTTCATAATCTGGTTTGTTATGTAAAATGAATAATCAATTTTCAAGTTGTTTTCTTTGATGAAAGTAGGTGTCTCTATTTTTTCTCCTTGTAGGGCTTTTTTGTTTGGGTGATGTATATAAACGAATGGAATACGGTCTCCAGAACCAGGTTTGTTTCCAGGGTCTCGACTCGTAATTCGGTCAGCCAATACTTTATGCGCTATCTGTTGAGGATTTTTGTAGCCCGACCTCAATGATTTTGTAATAATCAACTTTTCCATTGGATACTTTTCCTCTACTATATTTCGCAGACAAGCCTTCAAGAAGTCTGTTGCCTTACCGATATCTTGGTCCTTCATCAATATATCGATAATGCCTCCATAAATTTCCTTGACAATCGGGGCATTATCGCGCCGTTTCAATACAATTCCCATTTCCTTTCGTTTTCCCTTGTTGGGGTCATGTTCATACAACATACCCACATATCTCTTTTTCGAGAGGAGACAAAACGGCATGAAGGTCTTTTCATATTCTAAATCATGTGGTCCTTTCAAGAACTTTGATGCCAAATGACCTGCTTCTTGCGCCAGTTCGATTGTAATATCAAGCGCCTTTTTGCCACGAATAGGGGTTCCATCCGGATTTTGTAGGTTGAAAGTAAAGAACACAGAGTCTGTGTCTCCATATATGTACTCGGCTTTGGTTAGCACTGGCCCATAATTCGCGGTTTGACATATCGAATCTCCATAACATTCTTCAATCACTTTTTTTGCATAAGTCAGCAACAAACGACCCGTTGCCGTAGTGGAAGCGGCAATGTCTTTCTCGTAAAATGTCGATGTTCTTGCGCCACATTGTCCATATAGCGAATTCGCCGTCACCTTGTATCCAAGTTGTCGTTTATCCAACACATTCTTCATGAAATCATCCTGTTCCAACGGAATCAATTTTCGGGTCGTTTTTCTCGCCGTCAACAGTTCTTCCAAAATTGATGGCATAATCGCTCGTGTGCCGTTTGGAAACTGGGCGAATCTACAGATTTTGTATCCCGATTTTATTTTTTCCGCCGAAGAAGAAGGCGTTTTTCGAACATACTTGAAGGTGTCATAAGTGATATTTACATATTCATAATCAGGCAAGTTATCGTAGATAAATTCGCCGGTTTCTTGGTCTTTTTCGCCAGTCTCGGCAACCAGATTTCCATCCAAGTCGTATTCTTTTGTCCATACTTTACTGTCGTGTGATAAATTCTCGCTCATCATTGAAGAAGGATACAACGATGCATAATCCACACACGCAACCGGGTTGTCCAAATACAAATCGCACTTGGGGTCCAACACAATCGCACCTTCGTATCCGTCATCCTCATCTAGTTTTTCAATAACCGGCATGAGCGTATTTTTTTCCCGGCATTTTTTCGCGACATAACTGGTCAACTTGATACCTTGGCCGCGCAGGATAAGGAAATTTATAGGAACACTGCAAATTTTCGCCATTTCAATAAAACCGGTAAACACATCGACTTTTCGCATCAAATAATGAACCAAGTTGCAATCCTGAATACAGTATTTCGCAACCACTGCTCGGTCGCGCGCGTCCCCATTTGCTAATCTGAAGATATCCTTTGGAGTTACATCATCTTTGGCTAGACACCAACGAACTTTTTTGCCCATGTCCGGCGACACTTCTCCAATGATTTCAAACTGTCCATCAGTTTTGTTTACCGCCGCGACTTTGAACTTTTCACCCTCCTTGTAGTAGTCTACAGAATGGCCTATTTCTTCAAAATGAACATAACTACCTACCAATAGACCCGTCAAGTTGGTCGTGTAAATCACGGTATTACCGTTTCTATGTTCCAGTTTTTTCACATAGTCACCAATGAAATAACCCGCCACATAATCCAACTTGTAGGATGTCAAATTTTCTTCACGACGAAAGAAGTTATACATATCTATTTGAATGCGACCATTCATTTTGATATATTTCAAGTCGTGTTGCCCACTTGCAATTTGCAGGGTGCTTTCTTCCATCTTGTATTTTCCAGTATCGAAATCCTTAGAGGCGCAAATTTCACCGCGATTTTTCGACAAATTCAAGAAGGACTCCAAACAACCATTCTCCTCTGCACGACGAAACATGAATTCATAATCAAAACCAAATATATTGTAGCCAATGATTATATCGGGATTCTCTGTTTGTATCAACTTGGTCCAAGCCAACAACACTTCCTTCTCTGTAGAGTAGGAATCCATTTTGCTATTTGCAGTTTCAAGTTGTTCACAACTGTTTAATACTGCGCAATGATTGTAGTAGGGCTCAGGGTCTCCATATTTTACAAAGGTTGAACCAATAAAAGTAACTTTATCACCTTCCAGCTTGGGAAAGATTGAATTCAACGACACATTTATTTCCAGGATTTTCGCGTTTCTTTCGAATTTGTGGTCCAACATCAAGTCAACCACTGAATCTTTTTTTGAAGAAGGCACATACTTTGTAGAAAATCCCAGGTTGCTATCTTCATCGTCTCCAGTTTGATTCATTTTTTCAAACATGGTTTCAATCGTGACTTCATTGGACGTGCTCGATTTGTCCAAGGTTCGAATGTTTGTTTTCAACCATTTCTCAACAAGGTTCTCACATTCATCCTTGTTTTTGGGTGGATTCTTGGGGTATACCAAGTCAATCTCAACCATCGAATCGCCAAAACCGAATGCCGATAAAACGCATTTTTTAAGAATAGCTCTACATTGTTCTCCACTGAGTTCACCCTTCAACGATTCAAAATATTCCACTATATTTGTTGCTAGTTTTTTGTAGGATTTGATTGGAACTGGGAAATCGCCATGACTACTAGATGCTTCAATATCAAAACTACATATTTTGTATGGAACTCGCGTTTCCTTGTTGTTCAACGGGATAATATCCTTGTAGCTTATGGAGAATTCATAGGTGCATGTTGTTTTACGGTCGTTCTTGAATTCAGTGGTTTTCTTGTTTGGAAGAGCTATCCAACCAGACGGACTAATGTCTTTGATGTGAAAGAAACGCAATAATGGTGGAATATTTGCTTCATACAAATAAGTTTTGGTGTTGCGAAAGATGTATCCATTTTTGAGAAGTTTACGCGCTTTGTCGTACCATAAATTCTTGGCCTTGTTGAAAGCCTGCATGTTTTCAAATTGAAAGACAATGAATTTGTGTTCACGATTCCCATCGAAACCATACAATTTTTTTCTTTTGATTAGTTTACATTCACTGATACAATTCTCGTAATATTTCCCTATTTTTTTCTTGATATCCTCCAGAAATAGGTTTTTTATTTGAATATTCCAAAAGTCATCGACCTTTACATAAAAGAAGGGTTTGAAATCCTCAACCAGGATTGAACAAGTTTGTCCGTGTTCATTGATTCCGAACATTTGTATTTGAAACTTGGTATTGTCTTCTTTTTTGTATGAAGTCTCATCTTCACTGCTGGTGTCGCCACTTGAGCTGCCTTTTTCATTGTAGATGGTGAAGTCGAAAAGTCTGAATGCTCGTTCCATATTTGGTATTTGTTATTTGTTGTATTTGAATAAAACAATAACTTTAATTCAATTTTATTTTGTTTGTTTTTATGAATCAAAATAAAATGATTACGAAAATAATATAAACACTACTTGTTTTACTAGTACAATTAGAATGTCAAAATTTGTCACAACTACTGAAAAAGTGGATAATAGTTTCTTGGAAATGCGTTTGATTGAAGCCGGAGATTATTACAAAGATTATTTACAATTATTAACTGATTTGAGCGACATTGACCCCAGTAAAATCACTCTTGAAAGATTCTCAAGATATATCGATAATACGCATATTAACTACAAACAAATATGGATTATTGAAGACACCCGATACGAAAAGATTGTGTGTTCTATGACTATTTTGTTCGAGGACAAATTGATTCATACAATGAGCAAAGTGTGTCATATCGAAGACTTGGTGGTTCACCATAGTGTTCGTAAGTATGGACTTGGAAGAGCAATGATGGAACAGGCATTGAGAATGGCTAAAGAGTATGAGTGTTATAAAATGACTCTGTATTGCAAGGAAGAATACATTCCATTTTATGAAAAATGTAAATTGAAAAAGAAGGGTGTTGAAATGGCAGTTTACTTAGATGACCTTTCCCCAGAAGATTTCATTGATGATAATATTACAAAAGTAACAAGTGATGATGAAGACGACTCAAATAAAGTGAACTAATTGTTCTAATTGCTCGGGTGTATTGACTCCCATGATTTCTTTTTGTCTGATGATAGGAATTTCATGTATTTCAATGACATTCTTTTCTTCGAACTTTTCATTGATGATTTGAAAAATGTCTGTCAAATAATATTCTTTTTGACTGTTGTTGTTTTCAATATATACAATATATTTATGTAGAATATAGGCATGAAATGCGTATATTCCACAATTGATTTTTTGAATACTTTTTTCTTTGTCAGAACAGTCTTTTTCTTCAACAATTTTCACAAACTCTCCACTTTGGTCTTGTACAATACGGCCGTATCCATGAGGTATTTCTAGGGTTGTCGTCATGATTCGAACTCTATCCACATTGTTCAACATTTCCTTCATTGTTTGAAATTTAATGAGAGGAACGTCTCCGGAGAGAATCAAGACATTCGAATCAATATACTTGACAAAATCTGGAGAAAGACAGCAACATTTGATTGCGTGACCCGTTCCTAATGGCTCTGGTTGGTCTACAAAAGTAATATATTTTTTCATGTAGTCCTTGTTGATGTATTCACCAATCGTAGACTCAATAATGGCGCGGTATTTTCCAACAATAATGAAGATTCTTTCAGGATTAATGTGCGAAGTTTCTTTAATGATTTTCGTCAACATTGGTTCACCGTTTATTTTGTGAAGAACTTTCGGCAAATCGGAATTCATTCGTTTACCTAAACCACCTGCCATAATCACCACTATATTCTTGCCTGACATTTACATAAAAAGAGAAATTATTTTCATGAAAATACAATATACTTATATATTTTTCTTGTCGTTTGACACTTTTGGCATCTCCCTTGGAGATGGGGGCTTCTTTTTATCATTGTTCGAGGATTTTATTTTATCCATTGTTTCCAACAGCATGGATACACTTCTCTCAATACCATCTTCCATTTTTGTAATTGTATATATTTTTTATTCGATTTTTTACCAAATTGCATCATGTGATTATTCTTGAAAGAATCCAAAGAAAATATATTTATTGTATTTTCCTACTTAAAGAAAATTTACACGTTTCTGTAAAAAGTAAAGAAAAGGTGAATTTCAAGTTTGAAATCGGGAAATGAAAATTGGACATTTATAAATGTCCATTTTTGGGAAAAGCCGTTTTAGACCTTGAAAATACCCTCAAAATCTTCCCTGGTGACTGGAATGCTCACAACGCCAAAAAAATAATTTTAGTTTTCGCTGCATAATTTTTTTTAGAAAAAAATCATTTTTTTTTATCTTTAGGTAGTAAAAGACAATGAACGACAACCATTTTACTCCCAAAAACTTACCAAAATATACATGCAACATTTGTGACTTTAAATGCAGCAAAAAACAAGACTATATGAGACATATAACTACACTGAAACATCAAAAAATGATGAATAACAACGGTACGACAACGGAAAATACTACCCAATCAACAGTTTTGAAAAAATTTGAATGTGATAGTTGTTCAAAATTATTCAATGACCGAGCTGGATTATGGAGACATAACAAAAGGTATCACAATGATAAACAAGAAAATAATGATGATGTATGGAAAAATATGTTTGTAGAAATGGTGAAACAGAATGAAGAGTTCAAAAAAATTATCATAGAACAAACTACAAAGATGATGGAAATCACACAAAATGTACAACAACCAGTAATCAATACAAACAGTAATAATACTATCAATAACACCATGAACAAATTCAATTTACAAATATTCTTGAATGAAACCTGTAAAGACGCTATGAATATCCAAGAATTCATTGATTTTTGTAAAGTTCAGCACACCGATTTCGAGAATTTTGGAAAATATGGCTATGTGGAATCCATGACCCGAATCATTATGCGGAATCTCATGGAATTAGAAGTTCACAGACGTCCTATTCACTGCACAGACGCAAAGCGTGAAGTCCTTTATGTCAAGGACAACAATGTTTGGGTAAACGACTTCTCGAGAGAAAAGCTCATTCGAGCCATCAAGTATATCGCCGCCAAGAATGTGAAACAAATCCCCGATTGGATGGACCATAATCCCGATTCGAAGAATACGCAAACCAAATTGCATGATAAATATATGAGAATGGTATGCCATTCCATGGGAGGTCGCGACGAAGCCGAGGACCAGGAATACTACAAAAAAATTATTCGTAATGTTGCAAAGGAAGTCATTATCGATAAAATGAAATAACTTCCATTGCGAAATAATATAATATATAATATATAATATGGAATTACCAAATCGTTTTAAGAATGGTGATATAGTAAGATTTATGCGTGATATTATTATAAGAATTGATGGTGTTCGTAGAGATGAACACGGTACTATTAGATATGATATTACAATTTTAGATGATAATTTCAAACCGACTAGTTTGCCTGGTAGGAGTCACATGGATTTCCAAACTGTAGACCGAAATTCGGTATTAATACAATCACCCGCTGGGTCTTTGATATCCGCTGGACCAAACGGAGGACGTAAATCTTTGAGTAAACGAAAATCAAGAAAATCAAAAAAATCAAGAAAAACACGAAGAAAACGAATCATAAAATAAATAATTCACACCAAACTACATACAAAATGGTATAAATTTTCCCATTTCTTCTTTATTCACAATTATATTGTATTTTCCACTATCATACAATATCATTTGCACTTATTATTTCCAATTCTTTCTCCCGTATTTACAGTGTTGCCTTTGAGAGAAACCCTTTGGATTCCTACAATTGATGCTTTTTTTGTATTTCATTGACCATTTTCCACCAAGAATTTTTCTTCTTCGAGTCCCTCCACTAAGTCTCCTAGATTTTCTGGAGGACGAGCTGTGTTTCCTTGTTTTTGAAGAATGTCCTTTGGGTTTCCTACTTTCCTTGTCGATTTTACTAGTTACCCACTGAATAAAAGATTCGGTACTTCTGTCAGTTGATGGTATCCCACTGTCTTCATATTCTTCAGCACCTTGATTACCAATGTAACGCAGAGAAGGATATCCAGATGGCTCGGGACCGGTATTCCCTAGTTGGTCCAAAAATTTATAATTTACGCGAGCAACTACAAGGTTGTCTTGGTCTTTGTATTTTTGGTTCAATTGATGAATCATTTGGTCCCATTTTGGTTTTGTGTTGAGGCAAGGACCACAAGTGTTCATAAAAGTAAACAAAAACACATGCTTTTTGTTTTGAATACCTTCTCTCACTTTATGAATGTTCTCTCGTTCATCATTATTCAACACATCACTTTTGTCCCCAATGATTAAAAACTTCATTTGTCAGTGATATATATTTGGTTAGAAATTATTTTATCACAACTTATTATATGACTTCCATATTTCTTCTAGTGCTCATTTTGATTGTCTTTTTATTGGGAATTTATTATTGTGCGGTCTCTACGGAGGGGTTTCAGATATCTCCTGAGCATCCTAGATGTCCAACACTATTGGTTCAAAAAAACAAAATGTTTTATTTGTACAATCCTTCGATAGCCGAAGTTCCTGGAGTGAACCCAGTACAATTCAATAATTTAGAAGAATATGTAGAGTTTCTTGAATGGCAACGCAGTCAAGGCATTCACTGCCCAGTATTGTATTTACAACAGAGTTATGATACGCAAGGCAACGCGGTTTACAAAATTCGTCCAAGTGTAACCGATTTGCAAGGAGGACTTCCGCCTTCCGCAGCGCCAAATCCAACATTGTTAGTAGATGCAACCAGAAACGACCCTCCATACAACACAAATACTCATCCTGCGTATGACGCTTCTAGTTATTATGTTGGAACAACCACTCCTTTAGACCAAATGAACAAGGAAGCCCAGGAAAATATGTTGTACAGTGGAAATCCCATGGACGACAATTGGGGAGGTGCTGCCTATACTCAAATGCTCGTTGATAAGGGAGTCTACGCTGGAAATGAAGTAAGTATTCGTGTGTAGGTTTCATAATTGATTAACGACGAGTATTTTTTGACTTGTTTTTTCTTGAGCGGGGTTTTCTTCTCTTGGTTTTTTTTGAGCGGGATTTTCTTCTCTTGGTTCTTCGTCTTTTTCCGCCATGGTGTTCACCTTCTTCACTTTCAAACATTTTTCTAAATTCGTCATTTTTTTTCTCTTTCTCGCTATCCTCCTCATCGTTCAACATATCACCCCATTCGTCGGCATCAAATTCATCATATTCAGGACTAGGAGTTCTGGTGTCATACCCTCTCTCAACAACTCTTTTCATAAAATCATTTGCAGTATTTCTGTATTCTCTATCAATCCTTTCTGCGCCTTTGCTCAAATCATAGAGAGAAATTACACTGGGTTCTACATTTCCTTCTTCATCTTCCGTATCTTTGAAATTCTCTTTCGAATACAAATTTACAATACCGGTTGAATTAACTGGTGTAAAACCATTTTTATTTGGGGTCACTCCATCTGGTTCAAATTCATTAAATCTGAATAACAAATTGAATTTGAGAGAAGGCGATGATGTTTTCTTAGAACCAAGTTTGCTGTTATTTTGCTCTTTTCCCTTATAGACAACAATGTTGTATTCGCGACCGGTTTTAGTAAGTGGTTTGCCTAAAAATATCAAATACATACCTCCTTCTTTCAATTGTTCATCGTTCTCAAAAACATTGATTTTTTTTTCTATAAAATGGTCTTTTAGTGTATCGAAATCAAGGACCTCATCAACAGTTGAACTCATTTACAACTATAGTATATCATAATATAATATAGTTTTGACACAACGATTTTATTTTGTGTTGTCCACAATTTTCATTACAGTGTTCAACGAGACCTTTGCTTGGTTTAAAGTATTTAAATTCTCCAATAATTTAAGATTTTTAGCCGAAGAATTTGGGTCGGTATCCATATTGAGAATTGTTTGAAGCATCATGAAACCAACATAATCGTCCATATTAATGATGGCATTTTCATAATCTTTTCGATATTTTGGAATCAAAAGTGTATCCTGCATTTTAATCACCTGCATTTTAATATTATTCGCGTATTGTGATGCGTTACCAGCAACTCCATTTAATGAATCTGATGCGTCTGGTTGAGCAGAACTTTCTCCAACAAAACCTTCAATCATGCTTAACTGTAATTTCAATGATTTTACTGCTAAAAATATGACAAAGCCAATCACTATTATAATCCCAATAATTTTGCAAAGTTCTTCTGTCATTTTCTACAATATACTTATACTATACTGTAGAAAATTATTCCTATCGGGTGTCTTATTCACTTCCAAAAAAAGCACCCTTTCCAATTCTAAAGTCACTCAATCGAGTAATCAAATCATGATTCTTTATGTTGATTTCTCGAATCAAATCCTTAATGGAAATCAAGCCCACAAAATCGGGATTCGTTTCGTCTAATATTAACAAATGGCGTATATCTTTGAACATCATTTTATTCATGCATTCATCAAGTGAATCCGTTTTTTTTGCAATAATGATATTTGGCGACATGGTGCATATTTCGTTGATTTGTGTTTTTTCACTGTCTTTTCCTACAGAAGCAACTTTGTTGATGAAATCTCTTTCCGAAACAACACCCACAACTTTATTTGAATGATTCGTCACTGCTAAACAACCGACATTGAATGCCGAAAAACGAATGACCGCTTCCTGAACAGAAGAATTTTGGTTTATTTTGAAATCGATTTTGTGATAACAACTTTTGTTGAAGACTTCTAAAGCGGATATAGGTGTATTTCTGGAAGAGAATCGTCTAGCAAATGCTCGTGGTAACATCTTATATGTATAACTTGTTTTGCGCTTTATTTTTAAGTTCGTTTATATAAACATTTATTTTTCTGGGTTTAGAAATTTAAGAATGTTAGCAATAACGGTTTTGTTAATTTTTCTAGTTTGTTGTTTTTCGTTTACATAACTTACTTTTGTTAAACACGCTTCTCCTTCTTCTTTGACGCGTAAAATCAGGCCTCCAATTGTTTTGAACTCTTTCATGATTGCAATTGCGCTAACCGAACTAATTCCGGGAATTTGTGACAACATGATTTCTCCAATGTTATCCGGTGTGATATTGTCTTTCTTCACCTTTTTAACAACATGACAATAATTTTCTTCAGTAGATTTATCTGCTGTAGAATTTTCCACCACTACAGATGTTTCATCCACTACAGATGTTTCATCCGTTTTGGTTGATAATACTTTTTTTTCTAATTTGTAATATGGCTCTTTGTCTCCCGATTTCCTCAATTTATAGGCCAAATAACACATCATCAAACCAGATTCATCTATACTAAAAGACCGCATCACTGAAAAACCCTTGTAATAGTTGAGAGAAAACATGGCGGAATAAAGAGTTGTCTTGTCTATGTGACCTCTGAATGTATTTATTTTCGCAACATCTCCCTCAATCAAATAAATAATGTTGTGTGGGTGAAAATCGGACCCATGCAAACGATACGACTGTTCTTCATAACGACCATCCTTGATACTTGCACTTAAATCAACCAATGATTTTCTCTCGACAATTAATCGTTCTTGACCCTTCTCATCGGCTATAATAATGTCACCGATAGGCAACGACGCCGTCTGAACCTCTATTCCTTTGAAAGACGGACTAATTTCAATGTAGTATTTACAAATACGAATCAACTCTTGCTCTCTTGCGTCAATCTTGATAAACATTTACGGATTGTGATGTATAGTTTAATAACCCAAGTAGTTATTAAATTACTTTTTCAATAAAATATATAATATTGCAACCAGTAGAAAGATAATAACCAAGTCATTACATGAGACCACCACGACGGTAGACTTGGTATCTGGTTCCTTGTACAGGATTTCTGGTAGTGAGTAATAACATTTTCGCCAAAGATGGAGTTGTTTGTGGAGCTCTAACTATGTAGTTGCCCATGTTTCCTCTTTTCCATGTAGGACCAAATGTGATAATACCTGCTTTCTTGACTCCTCCGACAGAACCGCCACTTTGAATTGTTCTACATGCGATACTATCTGCATTTCTAGCTGAACGAGTTCCGGTAGATAATTGCATTCCAACCATTTTTATATATACCCTTAATATTATTTTTTTTAAAAAAAATGATTTATGAAATCAGTTTAAAGTCAACCCACTATTATTTATTATACAAATGGAACCTACAATTGACAAATTGATAATGCACGACGACGATGTTACCAAGTCAGAAGATGGACTTGTTTTCAATCCTTACAACCCCTTAAATGTTGAGATTACATTGAGCGAAGTTCAATCTATTCTTACAAAATATGGTTTGCCTAATATAGTTCATAACTTAAACTTGTACAAACGCGCATTTGTTCATCGTTCCTATACAAAACGCTCTCATTTCGAAAATGCAAGTCAAAATATTACCATTGTGGATAGACCTCCGGATTGTATGCCTTTGAAAACAAAATCAAATGAACGCCTTGAATTTTTAGGAGACGGCATTCTAGAATTGGTTACAAAATATTATTTATACAGGAGATTTCCTAAAGAGAATGAAGGCTTCATGACTGAAAAGAAGATTGCCATTGTGAAAAATGAAGCCATCGGCAAAATCGCGCTAGAAATGAGGTTGAACAAATGGCTTATATTGTCTAAACATGCGGAAGAAAAGAAGATTCGAACCAACTTGAAAAAACTCGGTTGTCTTTTTGAGTCCTTTATAGGCGCTCTTTTTCTGGACTTGAACAAAATAGAAGTTCAAGACGAAGAAGGTTGGTTTAAAAATGTCTTTTGCACAGGTCCCGGTTTTCAACTCGCCCAAAAGTTTATTGAAAATATTTTTGAAAAACACATTGACTGGATTGCTCTCATACAAAATGACGACAACTATAAAAATATACTTCAAGTAAAAATACAAAAAGAGTTCAAGGTTACACCCCATTATTTAGAAATAGAACATGATATCGAACTTGGTTATCGAATGGGTGTCTATTTGTGTTTAGGGCAACAACTTCATCAATGTTCTAAAGAAGATGCGGTTCATATTGACGATTTGAAAACATTTAGGGCGGTCAATGAATATGTAGCAGAACACGAGAAGATATTCTTGTTCTTAGGTGATGGACAACATAAAATTAAAAGAAAGGCTGAACAAATTGCATGTAATGAAGCTATACAAAAAATAGAAATGTATTCTAAATTGGAATAAAAAAACGAGGTTCGTTCAAAAATATAATGTTTGTAGTATACAAGAAGAATTACAAAATGGCAAAGTCTAGAAAAGTTGGACATAAAACCAGAAAATACATTAAAAAAGGGTCTGGAACAGCACCAAGTAAAATGGTGACCAAAGAAGAAATACAAAATGAAATATCAGTATCAGATGATATTGAATCTGGGTTGAGCTCTAGTTCATTAGAGTATAGTCGTTCAAACACGCCTACAGTTAGTGTTGATTATGACCCTGAGCTAGGGGTAGTTGTACCTCCTTCTCCTTCTCCTACTTCTTCAAAACCTTCATCTAGAGCGAATTCTCCGTTGAATTTTTTCACAAGTTTTCTTAAACGCTCACCATCAAGCACAGATAGAATATCTAAACAATACGACGAAGCATTAGCGAAAGAAGTCAAAAGAACAAAAGATGCTTACGAGTGGAACAAAGATTTTGATGAATCGTCAAAACTTGAGTTAGAGGAACAAGCAAGAAAAATAGAAGAAGAAGTGAAAAAACGAAAACAGGAAGAAGAAATGAACAAAATGTATCAATCGGATATTGAATCAACTATGACAAGTCAAATCAGAAATGCAGAAGAATCTAAAAGAACCAACTCTTTATGTGAAAGAATAACTATTCTTCGAGATAAAGGTTGGAATAAATTTTCGTCCATGGTGGACAATTGGTGTAATGAGAATGAAAGCAAAAAAAACAGAGGCGGAAGAAAGAAAAGTAAAATTAGTAAGAAACGAAGACATAATCGTCGTAAAATTACTAGAAGAAAGTAATTCGAATACTTTTTACTACTATAATATATTCTAATAGTATATCATAGTAAAAATGAATCCTTTAGAAAAATTAAAAAATAAATTAAAAGTGAAACCAAATGTTGAGGAACAAGTGAAACAAGTAGAAATTGTTTTGCCAACAAAAGCTGAGCCAGTGAAACTCAAACAAGTCAAGATTGTTGATGAAAGAAAAAAAGACGACAGTTTTGACATGGCGAAACTTACAGAACAACTCAAAGAACATCACTTGAGCAAGGTTTCAACGAGAGTTGTCTCTGAAGAACCAATAAAACCGATAAAAAAACCCACAAAAAAACTCATGGGAAGGCCTACATTGAAGTTGATTTCTGACAAAGAACCTGAGGAAAAAGAACCAGAGCCAGAACCCAAGGAAAAAGCACCTGAACCAGAAGAGGAAAAAGCACCCGAACCAAAAACAATCACCGGTCGTAGGACAAAGAAACCCAAAAAAGGGGTTGCTGTTCTTGCTCCTGAAGAGTGGATAGATATTCAGAATGTCAAAACCATCACTCGCATTCCAGAAAAAACACCACATGTCAACATCAAAGTTTCCAGTTATTACATGAACAATCGCGAAATATTCGTCAATTTTGTCAACTCTCTTTTTGAGCCTTACCGCGATGAAATTATCAATGATGAAACAGAAATTAGTTGCGACACAATTGGACAGTCTTCAAAGAATATGTCCCTTTTGACCCACCAAAGATTGGTCCGTGATTATTTGAATCTATACACGCCTTATCGTGGTCTTCTCTTGTACCACGGATTGGGTAGTGGAAAAAGTTCATCAAGCATTTCCATAGCGGAAGGCATGAAGTCCGTGAAACAAGTCATCGTGATGACTCCTGCTTCCCTTCGCCGCAACTATATCGAAGAAATCAAAAAATTTGGCGATGCGATTTACAGGAAAAATCAGTATTGGGAATGGGTTTCTCTCAAAAAGAATCCCGGGTCTTTGAAAACATTGTCCGCGGTATTGAACTTGACCGAGGACTACATTGAGAAGAAAGGCGGTGCCTGGTTCATCAATGTAAAAAAAGAGTCCAATGCCGGAGAATTGTCTGCCGAGGAAAGCAAAAGTTTAGATGACCAGTTGGACGAAATGATTCAAACAAAATACAAATTCATCAACTACAACGGATTACGCCGCGACAAATTGAGAGAAATGACAGAGAATTTTGAAAAGAACATTTTTGATAATTCAGTCGTCATTATTGATGAAGCGCACAACTTTATTAGTCGTATTGTCAATAAAATATCCAAAGAAAAGGACATTCCTGTTAACAAAAAAGGAGAGAAAGAGCGTGTTCCATATTCTCTCGCGCTCATTCTTTATGAACTCCTTTTGAATGCCCAAAATACGAATGTGGTTTTGCTTACTGGAACTCCCATCATCAATTACCCCAATGAAATAGGTATTCTCTTTAACATCTTGCGTGGCTACATCAAAACTTGGGAGATACCGCTTGACCAGAAAACCGGTGCATCTGTTAGTAAAGAGAAACTGGAAGAGATATTTAGACGAGAGAAGATTCTGGACTATATGGAATATTCGAGCACTTCCAAAAAAATACAAATTACGCGCAACCCGTTTGGTTTCGATAATCGTTTTGACAAAGAGAATACTTACAAGGGCGTCTCGAATGAAGCAAAGGAAACCACTGGACAAAAAGTGTTTCAAGACCGTCACGCAATCAGTGATGAAGTTTTCGAGAGAAGAATATTGGGTATATTGAAGGACAATAAAATAGAACCACTAACCACTGCAATTGTCGTGCACAAATACAAGGCGCTCCCCGACAAACTCGACGATTTTTTGAATAGATTTATTGAAAGCGGAACCGGTAATATAAAGAATGTTGAAATGTTTAAACGCCGTATTCTAGGATTAACCTCATATTTTCGAGCAGCACAAGAGTCGCTTTTGCCGAAATACGAGAAAATGGTCGATTTCCATGTTGAAAAAATACCTATGAGTGACTATCAATTTGGAGTGTATGAAGAGGCCAGAAAACAAGAGCGCAAGAATGAAAAGTCGTCGAAAACGAAAAAGGGTTCCGTAGACGAAAATGGCATTTTCAAAGAGCCTTCTTCCACTTATCGTATTTTCTCTCGTCTCTTTTGTAATTTTGTCATGCCAAAGCCGCCAGGAAGACCTCTCCCAAGAGAAGACAAGGTAAAAGCCGAAGATGAAGATGATGAGAAGGCACCCGAAAATGCGATGGAGTCATTGTATACCGTCGCACTCAAAGAAACCAACAAAAAGGGTAATAACGATTTGGAAGAGAGAGACAAAGATGACCTCGAAGGAGACCAAATTATCGAAGGACTTGCCGACGCGACATATGAAGAACGCATAAAGAAAGCAATTGAATATTTGAAAGAGCATGAACAAGAATATCTGTCTCCCAAAGGATTAGAGACCTATAGCCCAAAATTCTTGAATATATTGGAAAATATACAAGACAAAGAACATGTCGGTCTACACTTGGTTTACAGTCAATTTAGAACTCTAGAAGGAATCGGCATCTTCAAAATGGTACTGGAAGCCAATGGTTTCGCCCAGTTCAAAATCAAACGCGATTTAAGTGGAACCTGGCAAATGGATATTCCCGAAGATGATTACGGGAAACCAATGTTTGCCTTGTATACTGGAACTGAATCGCCGGAAGAAAAAGAAGTCATACGCACGATTTACAACAGTCAATGGACAAATTTGGAAACCACTTCTCCCGCCATTTACAAAACGATAAAGAAAATGGCAAACAATAACAATGTGGGAGAAATCATCAAGGTCTTTATGATTACCGCTTCTGGAGCCGAAGGTATTAACTTGAGAAATACTCGGTATGTTCATATTATGGAACCATACTGGAACCCGACAAGAATAGAACAAGTGGTCGGGCGAGCACGCCGTATTTGCAGCCATAAAGATTTACCAGAGGCATTACAAACAGTGGAAGTCTTTTTGTATTTGATGACTTTCTCTCAAGCGCAAATTAAATCCGATGCTTCTATTGAGCTGAAGAATAAAGATTTGAGTAAAAAAATGTATCCAGTGAATCCAGAGAAACCAAAAGACATGAAACAAATTCCATTCACGAGTGATGAAGCACTTTATGAAATTTCGAGCATCAAAGCGGAAATAAGTGAACAGCTACTAGTTGCCATCAAAGAATCAAGTATTGATTGCGCAGTTTATTCCAAGAGAGGAAACAAAGAAAAACTGAATTGCATTCAATTTGGAAATCCACGTTCCACCACATTTTCATACAAACCTTCTATTAGTAGTGAAGAAACAGACAAAGTATCGAGTATAAACAAGAAACAAATAGAATGGCGTGGTAAAGAAGTCAAAATCAAGGATAAAAAATACATTTATCGAGAGATGACTGCGAAACTTGGCAATTTATATGATTATGAAAGTTATATGCAGGCTCTAGAAAACCCAAATATAGAACCTGTATTGATTGGAACACTAGAAACCAATAACAGAGGTGAACAAATTGTCAAAAAAATATAGAATGAATTTCAAATGGTGTATTGTGTCAAATTTATAATGTTGAGATAATATATGACAATAAAACGAAAATATAATAAAACAAAAAAAAATAAGAGACTCAAGAGAAAAACGCGGCGTCGAACAAACAAAAAATTTAGTAAAAAAATGTCTATTTTAAAAAAATACAAAATGAAAACCAAAAGATTTATTGGTGGAGAAGAACCTACGGAAGAAGAAGAAGAATTTATGAAAAATTACATTGAACTACTTAAAAATGTAAGGACGATGGATTTGAAATTGGAAAATATTCAAGGGTTTTATCATTATGTGAAAAACATACAGGAGCATAAAGAGACGAGTGAAATGCAGATTGACTGGATTTTGACAAAACTTGATAAATATAACGATTATACCGATAAATTTACTAGTGGAATAGAAAACAGAAAGAAAAAAATAGACGATGATACAATACTATTGGAAAAATTTGAAGAAAGAATAGAGACAATGAAAAAAAATGGTGAAGACAGTGGTGACAAATATGAAAAATTATTAGCAAAAACAACCGAAATGAAAGAGTCAATATCAAAACAGCAATCTGCGTACGACACTTTCAAAAACATTATAGATAAAGGAAGTATGGTTTCAACAAGTAGAATGATTTCAGACATGATTTTACCAAAAGAAGAAATCGCATATGATTTGTTGGATTCGCTGGGGTTATTAGATGGTATATTCGATTTCTTTCACGCATTCCTTTTAAATAACAAACGATTTTTGAGTAAACAGTTACCATATGACATCAAAAGTAGATATAATGTCCAAGACACCGCTTTTTTGTATGCAGTAAAGAAACTTGATAAAGAGTTTATGGTACGAACTGTTATGTTACTTTTCTATGATGTAGACCCTCAGTCATTAGACAGCGTAAACAGCTTGAATCAAAACGCCATATTTATTGAAGTTTTTGGTCAAAAATTAGGAAATTACAAAACAATTGATAAAATGATACATTTAGGTGTAAACCCAAACACATACGGCAGAACTAGTATTGTAAATACTTCTGGTGATGGAAGTATAGTTGAATTCTATATACCTCCAATTATTTTAGCAATACTTTTGACAAACAGTTTGTATCACGACCTGTCAAAAACAAAAGAGGAAAAATATCTCTACAGCAAGTATGCCAACAGCAAAGAGTGTGTCTATATTTTACTATTAAATAATGTAAATGTAACGGATACATTTGTTCATACAGGTAAAACTATAACTCCCTTAGAATTCGTGTTGGGAATGGTGAGTGACGCAGATATTGTATTGTTGTTTCTTGACCATTTGAAAAAATTAGATACAGAAATAGAATTACTATCAGATGAAACCATTATTGACAATTTGTTGTTAAAAAATAGTAAATATAACGAAATAAAAATGAGTTATCATATGTTGAAGGAGAATCAAAAGAAAATAACAGAACAGAAAAAGGAGAAGGAACTGACCGAACAAGAAAAACGCGCACAACAAATTCGCAAACAACTTCTTCAACAAGAACAACAAAAACAAGAACAAGAAAAGAAAAACAAGGAAAAGAAAGAAAAAAAACAAGGCTCGAATCGAACCACCCCAACAACCACTCCAATTACCAGCCCAACAAATATTCCAATCACACCAAAAAACACCCCAATTACCACTCCAATCAATGTTCCATCTCTTGGAGTAGAAGAAAATACTGGGTTTATTCCTATTTCAATTGACGCTCCTCCAGTCGTTGTTGTTAATTACGATAAATTGATAAAAGAAGATTACGCAACAATATATCAGGATTCAAACGATATTACAGAGGCAATTGATTTTTTGAAAAAATACACAACCTCTGAACAATTATATAAATTCAAGGAAGTATTACAAACAACATTTTCTGGAAAATTTGAGCCAACATTACCCGACGATATTGTAAACTTTGAATTGTTTTCTCTTTTTGAAAAATGCATCGGGTTTTTGTCAAAACTTTTTTACGAAAAAACCTTCTGCTTATTGTTAATAAAAGGAAGCGAGGCTACGCGGAAAATATTACGCATTGAAACAACCCCGGAGAATTATACTGATTTGGACATAATGATTGTTCCGCTTAATACCAAGGATATTTCATTGAAAACAATTTCTAAAAATATAGCAGTTTACATCAAGTATGTTGCAACCAGTATTTCCAGCCGTGGTATTTCTTATATCCTTCCAGACAATTATAAAATTGTAAAAGTTAGTGCACGACAAAGTACCGGTAGATGGAAAGCTATTTTGGATATAGACTACAACTATGATGAATTGTTGCCATATATAAAAGAATTGTATTCAAATAAAAATGTAGTCATCAAAGAAGACAGAATAGGACCTGTTGAGTTGAGCTATAATTGTTTGGGTTTGCGCTCAATTTTGAAAGAGAAAATGTATTATATTGTAAAATACACGAATTACCCATTCTTGCTAGAGGCCGTCAGTCGTTCTACACCGGCAAGAAATGACCCGAATGTTTATTATTTGAACAAAACCTCTTCACAATTGAATCAAATATTGGAAATCATGGTAAAAGGCAGAGAAGAAAATATCAAGAAAAAAACAGAACTCAAAAAAGAAAAAATAGAAAAGAAAAAACTAGAAAACACGGATGAGCCAATAGGCGAAAGTGAGGAAATCAGTTTAAAGTCGAAAACAAAAGAAGATATCATGAGTGAATACTGGGAAGATGTGATTCAAGCGAATCTTCGTGAAAATGATAGGTTGCATATTCCAGACCCATTTATATTAGGATTGTACATTACTAGAAATGAGAATCTACCTTTTATTATGGTGTATCCAGACCCTAGAGGTAGAGTATCGATTACTATTCCAAAAAATTAAAAGACAAAAAATGTCTTTATGTGGAAAGACATAAAAACATTTTACACAAAACATCTATTGTTATGGTATACTATGACTTTTTGAAAACTAAATTACCGACTGAACTGGTCAATCATGTATTGTCTTATTCGTATTCTTTTCAACCAAAAGTATTGCTAGAAGATATTCGTGATTTTCATTCTTCATTGACATTTATTTTGACTCATTATCGCTCCTTGTATTTGTATTACTTGGGTGCAAATAATGATGGATTCGACAAACAACAATTGTTTATACATCTTTGCTCATATATTCGTTTGACTTACCCTCAAAGCGTTATGTATCGTTTTTGTATGCGAATCAACATAAATGTTATTCTAGAAGAACCAAATGATGAAACCCATATTCGACAGGTCTGGGGAATGATGAGTGTAGACCAACGCCGAAACTTTATAAACTATCGGACAAGTTGACCATGTCTTCAAGCTTGTAAGTGGCAACCCATCCTAATTCTTTATTCGCCAAAGAACAATCCGCATAACACTCGGCAATGTCTCCTTCCCTTCTTGGTGCATATTGATACTGGATTTTTGTATTGTTGACCTTTTCAAAAGCATCTACCATTTGTTGGACACTTATCCCGCACCCCGTTCCTAGATTGTATGTTTTTAATCCGCTAATAAAATCAACTGACGCCAACATTTTTTCACAGGCCTTTACATGCCCACTAGCCAAGTCGCATACATGGATAAAATCCCTGACTCCCGTTCCATCTGGCGTATCATAGTTATTTCCAAAAATATTCAACATTTTTAGTTCTTTGTTGTGTACTTTGACAATGTAGGGAAACAAATTGTTTGGTATTCCATTGGGTATTTCTTTCATGGATAAATTCATTTGTCCTACTGGATTGAAATACCTGAGTAAAAATATATTCCATGTTTTGTCAGAAGCATACAAGTCTCGGAATATTTCTTCTTGCATATATTTCGTTTTTCCGTATGGATTCGTGAGTCCTCGTCCAACCTCCATTGTTTCTAGACATGGAGACTTTGCTGCATTTCCATAGACTGTTGCAGACGAGCTGAAAATTATTTTTTTGCAATGAAATATTTCCATGACACTAATGAGGTTTAATGTGCTTATTATATTTTGTTCGTAATAAAGGATTGGTTTTGAAATAGATTCACCGACTGATTTTAATCCGGCTAAATGAATCACCAAATCTACATGTTGAAGGTCGAATATTCTTTTTAGTTTTACTCTGTCCACTAAATCAACAATGTGGAATTTTAAATTATCTTTTTTCTCAGGGTCAATAATGTTTTGTTTTATGATTTGTAGCTTGTCAACAGATGAATTCGACAAATCATCAACAATAACGACCTGATAATTAAGGTTTAATAATTGAACTGCAATATGAGAACCAATATATCCTAATCCTCCAGTGAGTAAAATTGTTTTCATTCTAATTCAATAAATCGTTATGTTTCTATATTTATTGAATTAAATATTTATGGTATTTTGTTGTTTCATCAAGAACTCTATTTTGGATTCCATTTGAGACATGAGAATCAGTAATTTATCTACCTTTTCTTCTATTGTTGGTTGTATGGCTGGTTGTATGGCTGGTTGTATGGTTGGTTCCTGAATTGTTTTAAGTTTTGAAAAAATGTCTAGGGTACTATTATTGTTGGATTGAACTTCACTGTTGGAATCTAGTTGACTAGACCAAGACAAGGTTTTTTTCGGCTTAGCCTGGTTCAACTCTTCTAGTGTAGTGGATAATTCATCACCAATCTTGATATATTTAATAGGGGTTGAGGCTTCTTCATTGATTGACTTGACCGATGTATTCTCTGCTTTTAACCACTTTTCGGCCTCCTGTTTTTTTGCATTTTCATTATGAATTTTTTCGAGGTCTTGGTTGCGTTGAGCAAGTGTTCTCGCAATCAAGTCACCCATAGATTCACCGATTGGTTCGTCCATTTTGTCATTAAATTTTGGGGCTTCTGGTATGCTTTGAGTCATGAATTCATTGAATTCGTTCTGTTTGGAAGCCAAGTCTCTCTCAAATTGGTTCATTCTGTTTGCGAGAATGTCTTGAGCAAGAACTGGTTGTTGTATTGGTTGTTGTATTGGTTGTTGTATTGGTTGTTGTATTGGGTGTTGTATTTCATTTATTTCAAGTTCAGGAATTTTTTGTGGTGGTGGTGGTGGCGGTTTTTGTCGTTTTTGTTTTTCATAATAAACAAATCCACTTATGAACCTCTTGTTCATTTGTATCAAGTCTTCTCCAGATGAGCCAAACTGACCATAATAGGCATTGATTCCTTGTAAAAAGGTATTCCTGAATTCTTGGGTTGGTGGTGAAATATTTTCGTCCAATATAATTTCCCAGAGCAACTCTACATTTTCTGGTTGCAAAAATACCATTGGTGTTCAAATATATTAAAACAGCTAAAAAGTGTTTAAGTCGAAAAAATAATAAAATACTTTGTATATGACAGAATTTTATTATTTTACCCAAAAAGCAGAATCGTCGCCGATTATGCGGAGTATTGGAATCGAGCCTTCTCCTATTTCGCTGAGTATTTTTTTAGATGAATTGAAACAAATTCCTCATTTTTGTAGAGGGGACGACGCGTCAATTTCGATGAACCATTTTTACAACAGTATTACAATTTCCACAAATGTCATTTACGTGTTTGCTGGAAAAGGAGAAGAGTCTTCCATCAAAGGAGTCATTACCTTTAATTACGACAATGTAGGTAAAGAGGCACACATTGTTTCTTTGTGCACGGTTGAACCTGGTTATGGTTCGTCATTAGTTGAACTAGTAAAAAAATACACTTCCAAGGCGGGAGGTCTAGTCTTGTCTACCATTGCATCAAAAAACAATATGGGTTTCTATCAAAAAATGGGATTCGTTGAAGACACGAATGTATTCATCAACAACCAAATAAGAATGAATTATCGAGTTGACGGGAGAAAAGGAGGGTATCGAAGAAAATCAAAAACAAGAGGTTCTAGTAAATCAAAAATTCGACGAACGAAAAAGTCCAAACAAAAGAAAACATAATAAAATTGATTTGAAAATTAAAAAACTGCATAACTTATAGAAAAAATTTTGAATTACTAGATGAAACAAACGAACGGATATATTTATGTTAGAAATCATTCATCGTATGATGCTGATGACGCCTGTAAAATGGGTAAAGCAAAAAATATTCCTGAAAGGGATGCACAATATGCTACGGGTGAGGTTAAAAGGGGGTATTTTGAAATAGTTTTTGAAGTTCCTAGTAAAATAGTAGGACTCGTGGAACAATTTTTACAAAGTGAATTCATTGAATTGAATGTAAAGTATGACGCTGGCACAGAATTTTACAAGAAAAAAATTGTTTCACTTATTGAACCTTGTCTAGTTGCGAATGGCATACCATATCGTAAAGTGTCCAAACAAGAAATTAGTGAAATGGTAAGATGCAATAGAGTAAAAAAAACGATACAAAAAATAAATGTAAAGGAATTCATTCATTTATTAAAATCAAAAAGAGAAAAGACACCATCTGTTTTATACACCCCAAGAAATGACCAAGCACTTATTATAACAAAAGCGGTTGAACATTTTCACCAATGCGATAAGGGGATTCTAGTTTTGATGTGTGGAGTAGGGAAAACATTGATTTCATTATGGATTACACAAGAATTGAAGGCAAATACCATTCTTATTGGTGTGCCGAATAAATTATTGTTGAAACAATGGGAGAAAGTAGTTGGAGAGTTGTTTTCCAATGTGCCATGTCTAGTTGTTTCAGGTGGCGTTGAAACCGAAACGATTATACAATTTTTGGAAAAGTATCCGAACAAATGTATTGTAATCACAACATATTCGTCGGCACATAAAGTGTTTACTGCGACCCAAGAAAATCAATATCAGTTTGACATGAAAATTAACGACGAAGTGCATCATTTAACATCAACTAAATTGAAAATACTTGATGAAACCGAAAGGAAATGTTATGTAAAAATGTTGAAAATCAACTCAACAAAGCAATTGTCATTGACTGCGACATTGAAATTACTTGAGAATAATGAAACGAATGATTCAAATGATATTGTAGTTTCAAATGACAATGTTGAGTATTTTGGTGAAGTCATTGATAGAAAATGTTTGTTATGGGCGATTCGTGAAAATATTATTTGTGATTATCTAATTCAAACTATTATTACTGATGAAGAAAAATTGGAAACTCAATGGGGATTATTTCATATTAGAGAAGAAAATGATAAGAGGCTGTTTTTGAGTGCATTTGCAGCTTTAAAGAGTGTCGCTGAAGGACATTCTCATCACATGTTGGTCTATTCAAACAATACGGAGAATTCATCGAAAGTAGAACAGTATGTAAAAATGTTGTTGGAAAAAAACTATTTTGATATACCCGGGTTGTATTGTTCGAATTATAATAGTGAAATGAAGTCAAAGGAACAAAAAGAAATACTCAAGAATTTTGAAAAATCAGAGTTTGGAATAATTACTTGCGTTTATTGTTTGGGTGAAGGTTATGATAATCATAATATTGATGCAGTTGTATTTGCAGAAAATATGAGTTCAAATATTCGTATTGTTCAATCAGCATTGAGAGCAAGTAGAAAAAATAAACTAGAACCAAATAAAATTACAAAAATTATATTGCCGATACTGAATCGAGAAGACTGGTTAGAAAACAACAATAACCCAGATTTGAAAAAAGTGAGAGAAGTCATTTATCAAATGGGTATGGAAGATGAGACCATAACACAAAAAATAAAAGTATTTAGATTTGAGGTTGAAAAATACAGACACAACCCAAAAAGACGAGAAAATAATTCTATAGACTTTGGCGAGTATGATGAAGAATTCACAACAAAACTACGATTGAAAACAACAAAACGCATTACATTAGGAACAAGTTATGAAAAGGCTAGAAAGATAATAATAGAAGCCAAAAATGTAAAGAACAAGGAACAATACTACGATTTGTGTGATACAGATACTAGATTATCCAGAGAACCAGAACTAACCTATAAAGGACAGTTTACCAGTTGGGTAGAATATTTAGGGATTGAACGAGTATATTATGACTTGGATACTTGTAAAAACAAAGTCATTAAATATTATCCTGAAATTCAAAAAAACAATATGATTGATTTGTTGAGTATAGTGAATGAACTGTGCAAAGTAGACCCGTTATTTCCACCAAGTGGACTATGGGTTGAATACTACAATGTAAAGGATTTACAAGACATTATTCCTATTACAAATAGGAAGAAAAAAACAGGTGTTGTTTTGTGAAATTGGGGAAAGTAAAAAATCCTTTTTTTATTTAGAAACAATTAAAAATTGATTTCGTTTTATATAAAGTAATAATATCTTAACTAACTATATAAGAGAACATGTCCAAACAATATTCTTGCGATTTGTGCAAAAAGGTTTTTAACCAAAAAATCGACTTTACCCGCCACCAAAACAAAAAGGCGCCTTGTATCACCTTGAATGAAATTCAGCAATTAACCGAAACAAAGGAGAAAAAAACGGATAATAAAAATATTTTAATAAATGTATTCAAGAATTGCTTGAATGTTTTGAGAGATAATGAAGGTTTAACTGGCGAAAAAGCACTAAGAACCATGTCTTATTTGTTCATTTTGAAATTGCTAGAACCTCATTTTGGCGGTGAAATTGATATTGACGGGTACAATTATGATTTCAGTCATATTGAAGATGAAATGGTTGAAAATCACAAAAAAAAATTATTAGAAATTGTTCGATTTACAAACCTTGCAAATGAAAAAGAAGATAATATTCCAATAAACATGAAATATTTGTGGGACGATATTCTATCCAACCACCCAACTACAAAAAATATTTTCTTGAAAGGTAAAGGTTTCGATATTCAACACAAATCCACTTATAAAAAATTAATTGATAAACTAGTGTCTCTTGACTTGTCCCAAACGGAATATGATGTGTTGGGTAATGCTTATGAAGAGGTTATACAAGATATCATGACTGGTAAAGTATTGGGCCAGTTCTTCACTCAACCATTAGTAAAGAAAATGATGGTCAAACTCATTGACCCGCAAATTTATCCTGACGGAAAAATAGATACTTGTGGAGACCCAACGATGGGTACTGGTGGTTTCTTGACTACCTACCTCTTGCATATTTTGAAAGAAGCAAAATCTAAAAATATTGAACCAGATTGGAATTTTATCAAAACCGAAGGATTGTATGGGAAAGAGCTAGAACCAGATACATACCAACTAGCGGTTTCGAACATGTTGATTTCCTCCGGACACATGTTTGATAGACTAGACAGAGGTGACAGTATTCGAGACCCTATCACAAGAAAATTTGACAATATTCTTGCAAATCCGCCTTTTGGAATCAAAGGATTAAAATATGACGATTTTCAAAGTTCATTGAAAAATGAATACATACCAATCAAAACAGACAATGCGGTATCCTTGTTTATTCAAGCTATTATTTATATGTTGAAGATTGGGGGAAAATGTGCGGTTGTTTTGCCTGATGGTCAAGATTTATTTTCAAAAACCAATGCTACACTACTCGCTATTAGAGAATACCTTATGAAAACCTGTGATTTGAAAGAAATTATCTATCTACCATCTGGAATATTTACATATACTTCTATCAAAACTTGCGTGTTTTACTTTGTGAAAAAGAGAGAAGGAACTGATGTTTTGGAAACCAATATTAAAATTTCTAAAACTCAAAAAGAAACTGGCAGAGAATACAAGTTTTCAAAAACACATCAAACAACTAAAGTCAAGTTTTATGATTATAATCCTTATGAAGATGTCAAAAATTTATTGGTTGAAGTTCCTGTTGAACTATTGGCATCAAATTCATATTCACTTAATTATGCGGAATATATGAAAGATGAAGCCGAAGAAAATTTGTATGAAAGTGGAGTTGTTATGAAAACTTTGGGTGAACTTTGTAACGACATTTCAACTAATAAAAACATTGCATCTTCTGAAAGAATTGATGGAACATTCCGGTTCTTTACTTGTTCAAGAGAAGAATCTACGCACAACGAATATCATTATGACGGAACATTCATTGTTCATGGAAGCAGAGGCACAATCAAGGAAAGTATATTCATCACGGATAATGAAAAATTCGCAATTGGAACATCTATGTTCATCAGTCAAGTTAAAGATAACAATGAATGTTTACCAAAATACATTTATTATTATTTGAAGTTGAACCCATCAATATTTGACAAGTATATCAATGGACCGGTAATACCAATGATAAGTAAATCTAGTTATTATGATGTAAAAATACCAATTCCACCACTTGAACGCCAACAAGAAATCGTGAAATATTTGGATTTTATATTCGAAAAAACCAACAAAACTAGCAATGATAAAATTGAAGAGTTGAAGCAATTGAACGACCGTTGTTTACAAAATCAATACATCACTGCGTATAATGTTGTAAATACCCTTGGCGAACTTTGTAATTTCAAAAATGGTAAAGGCATAAAAAGAGATACATTGGTTGAAGGTGAATACCCTGTCATTGGAGGAGGTCAAAAACCTATGGGCTATCATAATGAGTACAATACGAATGAAAATGTTATATTGTGCTCATCAAGTGGGGCATATGCTGGGTTTATTAGTAAATACGATAAAAAAGTATGGGCGAGTGACTGCTTTTCAATTATACCAAAAGTAATTGTATCGTTAAACAACAACTACTTATACTATTTGTTAAAGTCAATACAAAGTAAAATATATAAATCACAGACTGGAACTGCGCAACCTCATGTTTATTCTAAGGATTTACTAAATTTGAAAATTCCAATCCCATCACTGGAACGCCAAAAAGAAATTGTAGATTATTGTGAACATAATGACAACCTCATTAAACAATTAGAAAGAGAAATTGAAAACAATAAAATCCAGGCACAACAATTCATGATGAGTGCGTTATAAAAAATACGCATTGTTATCATTTTATCTTCATCAATGACGATGAAGTTTTCTTGTGCTCCTGTTTTTTCTCGTTTTCTTTTTGTGTTTCCTGGATTTCCTGGATTTCTTTGTTTTTCTTTTTTTACCTGCTATATGAGTAACCGTCGTTTTATAAAATGGTATATTTTTTGCTGTATCCGTTATTTTGAATACATTTTCCGGTGGTATTTCCAAAGGTGTTTCCAAAGGTTTATTTATAGTATCTTGGTCTAAATACAAATAATAATGTGGGTGCTCGCTTCCATAAGTCTTATTTGGGTCAAAGTCATCGGTTGTTTTTCCATAGTCAAAATAATAACTATACCCGTATCCAGGAATATTTTCTATTTTTTTTAATTTTCCCAGGTTTTGAAATGGCCCACTACTATAAAATTTTCCATCCTGTGTTTCTACTTGTCCTTCCCTTACATTTTCTTTGTTTTTGATGTCTATTGCATAATATAATTTACCTTTTTCTATTTCATGCGGTTCTAATAATTGGTGAATCTTTGGTAAATATATAGGGTTTATTTTATCCACATCAGCAACAATAGATTCAGCCGGTAAGTCAATTGTGTTATGCCCAATTAGTCTATTGATACGGTTATATAATTCTTGGTTGTTCTCCATATTATTTTATTGATATATGTCTATAAAATAATTGTTCTAACCGTTGAAATAAACCTTTCTGAATTTTGCAATATACTTGTCTGGTATAATGTGCGTTTTGAAATATTCTCCTTCGTTGGCCTTGTCTTCCAACATGTGAATAATGAAATATAATGCGTAGATACCACATTGTCCATCTCCGTATTGATGTTCTACCGGGTGATTCTGGTCAAAGACAAGTTTCTTTCCAATGGCTTCCCCCTGCTGTTGAACCTTTTTCACAAATCTCATCGCTTCTTCCGGTGCTGGGTCACCCACACTATCAAAAAAGAATATTTTTTGTTTCTTCACATTGATAAACATGGATATCCAGTGCTGTCCTGGTTTGGTATGTGGGTCGGTATTGAATATGATACCCACCTTGCTTTTTCCTTTGTTTATTTCTTTTTGTAAATCAAAATGGCATAAATCCTCCCACACACATTCACCGTCTACATAATGTGAGTCATAATCAATTGGACTCGGACCAATAAACTCGAAACATTTATATTTCTTTTCATACTGCTTCATAACTTTTATGATATCAACACTCGATAGCCATTCATTCGGGTTTTTCTCCCACTTTTTCGGCGCTTCTGGTGCAAAATTTTCTGTTATTTCGTGATTTAATTTGCCATCCACGAACTTTTGCTTCAACCAACACATTTCACTATCACACACACTATTCATTTTATCGCGCAAATTCAACCAAATTTCATGAGACGACTTGTTTTCAATTTTATCATCTGGATGCCGTGCATTCCACAAATTTTTTAACTTTAATAACGATTCGTCTTGCAAACATGTAAATCCCGGTTTTTGGTTTGAAGGACTACACATGGCTTTTTTGAAAGTCAACTGTCTCTTTTTGAAATTCTTTTTATGTTTTCTATATTTTCGTGTTTTTTTGTTCAAATTTGGATTTGTGTACCTCATACTATGTAGCAATATTTTCTTTTTGAACAACTTCGTTCTTTACTTTCTCCTTGATGCCCTTTTTCTTCAAGGTCGGGTCCCTTAAATTAATGTCCTTTTGTTGCGGCAAAACAATCGGTTTGACTAATTTTGTGGATTTTCTCTTGACCAGTTTTTCTAAAGCATTGGGTTCTTGGATTTTGATGCTACGCATGATTAACTTATCCGCTTCCTCCCGCTTTTCTAACGACTCCACCTGAATTTCACTTTTCGGGTCTCCAACCATCAATTCATGGTAGTCTTCCTGAAGAATGTCACTTTTGTCCAACATTTTAAAATACTCTATTGCGGTATTTACATAGTTGTCAAAAACAAACTTGACATCAGGCAACAATATTTTTGGTTGTTCGTTGTGCAAAAGCGATTTCGTCAAGTCATAAATGCGTTTTCGATAGAACTTCTTATCTTTTTCGTAGTTTTGTTTTTTCTCTGGCGTCTTTTCATTCTTGTATTTTACATACATATCTCGATTCATTAGATATTCGAGTGTTATCGTCGAGAGATAATCTTCGCTAGAATTCATAATAAACAATACTATACAAAAACATTATTATATTTTGCATAGTATGACGATTTACCTACAATTTGGAGTTGGGTCTGGCACATTCATCAGTTGCTGTCTAGTGCAATTGTAAAAATTATCTGTGGCGATTTTTTCTGTATTAGGGTTAAAGCTATCAAAGTGCTCTTGCTTGAACAACTCTTGAAAAGGCTGTACTTCTCCGTTTCGAGACGCGTCTGAACGGAAACTAAATTGATAGAGGTCGCTAGTGCTGCTTGGAACATAAACAGATTTGCTACAAGATTGTAGTGCGAAAATTTGCCCCTTCAATTCTGATTCTACATTAATGTTTGAGGCAAATCCTGACCAAGGTGCTCCATTGTTTCCTGGGTTAAACACCACTTCTGGATTGTAAATGGGTTGCTGTTGCATTGGAACATTGATGGGTGCACGAGGGTCAACAATCGGCATGATTGAATACTTTGTCATGACTGGTCTCACGCTCAAGTATGGTTGCAACATTTGCGATGGGATGTTTCGGTCGTATATTCTATCGTTGATTTCTCTTGTTCTAGTTGAAGACAGACCGTTTGGGTGTGGTCTACAGTTTATGTTGTATTCATTCAAGTTGGCGTTGAAATTCATTCGTCCTTAGTATACCTTTGGAAAATTAAAAATAAAATGAAAACAAATAAGAAAAAACTTCTAAATAAAAGTATTATCGTGCATAAAACAACTTGTTCAAATTCATTTCTTCTTCCAAACATAAATGTATTCGATGTATTTTTCTTCATTAGTCCTTTTGCTTTTGCTCAATGGAATTCTCATATGTTCTTTTCCCAAAATTCCCAGACAAACACGTTCGTATACTTCTTCTGGAACATTCAAGCAATAGTGTCCGCCGCGCTTCAAGTATTGATATGTTTTTTTGAAAATCGGTCTGTAAAATTCTGTGTCCCATTCGTCTTTTGATTTTTTTATTGTTCGGTGATATAATTCAATATTGTAATAGGGTGGAGAAGTGAACACCATGTCATAATCCAATAGAGAATAATCAACCGTCAATGCGTCTTGAAACAACAAATGTATAGTGGTGCTTGAAGATTTTTCAAGTGTTTTTACCATATCGTGATAAGGTTTCCTTAAATTCAAGTTTGAATCGATACCAATGTATTTAGGTATATTTAATGCACATGCACCGACTAAACGACCTCCCCAACCCATCGTAAAATCAAGTATCGAATGGGGAGAAAATGTGCAATAGACATTCATCGCAACAATTGGCCGAAATATTCCGACATACCCAAAATACAATTTAAATATGGTATACCACTTGTTGATTTCTGTGGTGTTTTTCTTCTTGGACAAGAATTTTATAAAGTCAGCCACATACTTTTTCTTTTTGAATTTATCTTTGTTTTCTAGAAAATCGAAAAAATCAATACCTTTGTTTCCTACAGTCTCGAGGCGCGGAACCAGTGTGTATTGATTGATGAATTTGAGTCCACTAGGACTTCCAGGTTTTACATGTTGAATATTGTCGCAGTCGATTTTCTCCAGTTTCGCTAAATCATTTTCCGCGTCTTTTTGAGTTGTGTTGAAAATACGCGTAGCAATTCTCTTTTTCTGTGTTTTGTTTAGTTTGTTCTTTTGAATGGAAATTCCTTGTATATTAAGTTTGTGTTTTTTTGTTTTTGATTTCGTTTTCATATAATATTCTCGTTTCCTATTATATGGAAAGTAAAAAACTACTGGACTACCAAAACAAAATGTTTGATATCATCATTTATATTTCGTGGGCACTCTATATATTAATCATTACCGGTATTTCTGTGTCCGCACCAGAGTATTTGGATACTTTTGATACCTATGTGAAAATTTATGTCTCTTTGTTTTTATTGTGGAGATTCAACTTTTTAAGAAAAAATATGCCATTAACAGAGTTAGACAGAAAAATCGGATTTAGCGCGGGAGTATTTTTATTCACTACGAGTGCGTTGAATCAAATATTGATAAAATATCTCTCAACCATCAAGGAATATATTTCTACCATATTTTTTTGAGTGTCTTGTTTTTACGGTTGATGTTTTTACGAGTAAGAGTTGAACCTGTTTTTTGTTGCTTTTTGCTGAAAAAGTCTTGAAGGTATACCATCATTTTCTTGGATACAATTTTGTCAATATCATACTCTTTGTTGTTTTTTTCAACATATGAATAATCATATCGCGCCAAGGTCGTATAAATGTAATTCACAAAGTCTTCTTGTTCATGTTCATTCACAAAGTGTTTTCCGTATTGACTCTTTAAAAATCTGTGCGTCATGACTTCAAATGTCAAATCATGAACATACGGCTTTACCTTGATGTAATAGACGTTCTCGTGATTCATTTCTGGGTAAAATACGTCGTCCAAATAGCAAATCTGGGTGTGTTTAGGTATTTTAGTGCAATTGATGAAATCACGCATTGTCTTTTCATAAGTTGTTCTACACATTTCAACTTGTTTTCCTTGAACTTTGAACGCACAAATCGTGTGGGTAAATAGTTTGTAGTCAATTTTAGAATGAAAGTATTCTTTGATATGGTTCACCCATTGCCGAGTGCCAGTATTGTTGGTATAAATCATAACGCCATTGCATTCACCATTTTCAGTTTTTCTTTTCAAATACTTCAAAATGGGAAAAATATTGGGGCGCACAAATTCAGGATACAAATCCAAAATTTCATTGAAATCAAGTTGGGTGAATTCGCCGGCGTTATTTTTTTTGTGTTTTTTATATAATTTCAAGGAGTCCCAAAATATTCCTAACTCTAGAAAATAGCCGAGGGTTTCGTCTAAATCAAAGATGACAATTTTAGATAATGAGTTTGAGTTCTCCATACATAAAGCGAGTGTTTTTATTTTGTGTCAAAAAACAAATTTTCGTGTGAGAATTCAATAACAAATCGTTATTGCCTTGCTTCACTAATTTTTTTATTATAATTCCTATTTATTCTGTAATTTTGTGATAGGTTCAAGTTTTTCAACTAAATCCCTACTATATTCAATTTCGGGAAAAATTATCGAGAGTCTAAATGGAACATTATCCAAGAGAGATTCTAGTTTTCTTTTATTTTTTTTGAAAACAGTTGAGAATTCATCTACATCTTCCATAGATGTAAATTTGAATCTTAATACCTTGTTAAAAGAATTATGATTATGAGAAACTTCTGCACTACCTCCATAGTTGTAGTTTGGTTCATCGTTATTATCATGATTTATTCCATTAAAGTAGTTGTAAAAGTCACTATCATCAACTAAAAATCGAGAAAATATTTCATTTATGACTCGAATCACCTCCCTTGTATCAAGCCCCCTTTCTCTATAAGTGTGTTGTATATCATGAAAAAAAGCCATGAAAGAAAAACACAAATAAAATACAACAATGGAATTTACACTAGCCAATCGGTTTTCTCCTCTAATCAAATTTGCTATACTGAAACTTTGTCTAAAAAACAAAAAAATCGTAAAAACTGAATAGCTATTTAATAATTGTTGCCGCGCATTACTTCCAGTTAGTAAAATGTCTAAGCAGAAAAAAGTTCCAGTCCCTAAAATACTTGCCGTGTCAGAAACTGCAAAACTAGCAGCTCTTCTTGCAAGAGGGATTATATAGATTTGAAAAAAGTTTTCATTATACACATAACCATTGTTGTATTGTAAAATATCTCTGAACATGCGCATTCGGGTCTCTTCATTATCAATATCCAAAATTCGGTTGATTGTATGAACAACTTCGGTTCCTTCTTCTGAAAATGGTGCTCTACACATTGGACATGTTATTTCAATAATCATTTCATCAACATCATTCCCAGCATTTCTTGAAGATTTTATCATTTCTATAAAACAACCTTTATGGTAGATGTGTCTACACTGGAACAAGTTAGTAAAAGTGGTATTATTGTTCAGTATCATTGGGTCTAAACATATTGGACAGTCTTCAGTCGTTGAATCTAGAGAAATTTGTGCTTCATTTCCATCACGCATTCCTCCTCTAGAAAGTTTTCTTTGTGGCTTGTTTTTTCGAGTCCTTTTTTTGAGGTGTCTCTTTTTATTTCTTGATTTGTTATTGAGTTTCATGGTGTTTTACTATATCGACCGAAAAGAAAAAATTTTAATCTTTCGCTATAATAAGTTCTACCCTACAAATGACAATGAAAATGACAAAAGCGGATTACAAAAAAATTTTGGATTACTATGGTGAATCTATACCGAAAACAATAACACAAATGAAAAAAAAATCCAATGAAATTTTGTCTTCTAAACTATGTCGGTGCATAAAAAAGGTAAGTCCCACGAATGAAGCCAAAGCAATTGGTGTATGCACAAGAACCATTTTTACCAGAAAGAATTTGCGCAGGGAGAGCTTCAAATGTAAAAATGGGAGAAAAGTAAGCTTTAGCAAAACGCGTAAAAACAAGAAATGAAAAAGTATAATAAATAGATTTTTATGTATTTATTATAGGTTACTCAAAATGGATGTTGAAAAGTTGTTGAAAGCACTGGATAATGACCAAAATGAGTATTTGATTCACTTGAACACGGAGAAAATAAAAAAGATGAAAATCGAAATCCTGAAAGAGTTGCACTTGTCCCAAAAAGACATGCTTGAAATTCTCGGGAAACTTCGCGAATACAAGTATGTTGATGAACCCAATGAAATTCGAAACGGCGCCTATATTCGCTGGATTCCCATCACAGACCCGGAGAATGTGTACTTGACGGGAGGCGGAATCATTTGTGATATTAAGATAAGTGACCGCGGTATGATGATTGTTTGTAAAAATTTCGCCAACAAACATTACCAAATAAAAATCGAGGAGTGTTTGATTTTCCAGAAACTCTCTCAACAAGAACAAGTGTTGTTGGCGGCCTTGGACCATCTCTCCAAATAAAAAGATATTAGAGACTATGCTTTGTATATTTACAATTGAATATGCAAAGCATACGAAAAATGTTAGAACGCATCATTCCCAAGAGTCCGAGAGTCGTTCATCTAGGACGATGGAGGATAGAATACTGTGATAGAAAAATGAAACAAAAGGTAGAATTGTCCAACGAAGACCACTGTGGACCTTGCGGGTATTTCATGTTGAACAAACAAATCGAGAACAAGGTAGAGAATCCCAAAATGTAGACTATTTTCTGTTTTTACGCGTTCGACTTTTCTTTTCACACTTACAGTCGCTAAATAAGCCAGGAATAAATTTTCCAATTCGAATCATTGAAATTTCCGTAGAATGAAGCGGCTTTTTAGCAGTACCGATTTTTCTCCCATTTTTGTAATAAACGACCTTTTTGTATCCCTTCCCGTCCTTGATTTTCACATGACGCACTGTTTTTCTTCCGCCGTGTTGTTTCGTTTGCATATTTGAGTAGTCAAACATCAAATCCCTAATATCTATGTATACTGAAAAGAAAAATATTATTTCTTCGAAATGGCATTTTTCTCTCAGAGTAGTATATTAAGATGTCAAGTGAACTGTTTGTGCACCTATTTCACATTCTTTTTGTTGGTTCATTGTTTATCTATATTGGAATCAAGCAAAAGACCATGGCTCCATGGGTATTCAAAATGTTAGCACTATTGGGTATTTTTGTCATCATATTTCATGTGTACAAGGCCCATATAAATTTCACTGAAAAAAGAGCACTATGGGTGAATTTATTCCACATATTGATAATTGGGCCGTTGTTGATAGCCATTGGTCTACACGGTGAAAAAGCACCAAGATATCTCTTTGAATTGATATTTATGCTCGGATTTGCTGTGGTCGGATACCATGGATACTATTTGGCGATTGGACACTAAAACCCTACGTTTTATCTGTCGATAACCCATTTTATCTCTCGATAACCCATTTTTTCGACACAACCGCCTTTACACTTTCTAAAGCGCCCTGTGTCCAACCTTGATTTTCACTAATCATTTCTCCCACCACCAATAAATTCGGCATTGGGTGCTGTGCTTCTTTGATAAACTCTTTACGACTCTTGTAGTTCCCCTTAAGTGGTTCGTAGTAATGTGTCCCAATCGGCCAATAATAGTCCTTCATATCGAGCAATTTGAGAGAACCTGCAGGCATTCCAAATGACTTCTCAAGCAAACTACAAAAGATTTCGCGATTTTCCACGCTATTTTTCAAATAAGGTTTCAGAATTATCGCACCCTCATTGTCAGTATATGCAATCATGTAAATTCCCTTTTCTTGATTTATCGGAATTATTTTATGAAGTGGACCCGGAACTATGTTTTGTGAGCTAAAGACATATTCTTCTAGTGTAGGAATACTCGATTTCGAAAACTTTCCGTAAACTCGCAAAAAAGGTTGTCCGTGTATTTCTCTGTAAATTGGAAACTGGGGAAGTAATTTCAAAACGGAATCAATAGTTGTCGCTAAAATAAGTTTTTCACAATAATACTGTGAATTGTCTTTACAAGTAATCTCAAAATGGTTGGATAAAATGGGTTTCACCGAGACAACCATTTTGGCAAATTCCACATTTTTTTTTCCGATTTTTTCCAACAAGCGTTTCATCATTTCGTTCCACGGAATATGCAGAGCATCCCAATTCGTGTAGTTGTCTTCAAATCCATAGTTGTACAAGGTATCATATGTATCTTCATTTTCATAATCCGTGTATCCTGCACAAGTAGTAAAATTTTTGTAGAGTTTTTCTCCCAAAAGAGGTTTCGCAAACTGTTTAAAAGTCTTTTTGGAAGGTTGTTTCTTGTATTCGCTTTTCAAATATTGAATGAGTTGTTTTACATTACATGGTGGGTGAATCGTATCGGCATAGTGAAAAGTACATTTGAATTCATTTAAATGTATTCCTAAATCATTGCATAGCTCAATCAACAAATGGTCTTTGTTCTTTCTCCCAACCCCGGCCCCTCTCACCACATCTTCCCCATGAAATTTGTCGGTTCCTATACGACCACCGAACCATTTTTTGTGAAAACCTTCTAGAATGAGGAACCGCGTTTTGGGGGCATATTTAAGTATTTTATATGCGCTATACAGACCGGAAATCCCGCCTCCCACAATAATAATATCGTAATAGTTTTTTTGTTGGGTAATCATATAATTCAATTAGAAAAGTAATTGAATTATAGTGCGTTAAAAGTTTGCGCCAAAACCAGAACCGCCTAAAAATTCGTTAGCGGCCATGATTGGAGGAGGACCTTGGTCCATTCCAGGAGTTGCTGCTCCAGGCAAAGGATTATAGTCGTTACGGAACATATTATTATAGTTTTGGGTTGTTAAATCGCCCTGAGATGGTTGTGATACAGGCAATGTACTAATCATTGTGCCTTGGGAGTCTCCTCCGCCTCCATATAATGATTGATTCATGGCCATTTGATTTGCACCGGGAGAAATTGGTTGAGAGACCTTTACATTAGCGCTTCCCTTCTTTTTGCTCTTTTTGTCGTCCTCTTGTTTTCCGTTCCACAGTTCATAAATGCGGTCAGATAGAATACTTACTTTTTCTCCTAGTTTAGTTTGTAAACTCAAGACAATCACCAAAACGGCTAAAATATTCGAAGTAACATGAAGGTCCGCGTGTTTTTGTCCACTATATGTGGGAACATATGTAATCATACGATGAATAATCAAGATACACAAGAACATTACGACTACTTGGGCAATGACCTCTGCAGTTAGTTCAAAACTGCCTTTTTGGTCATCGGCTTCTGGCACATATTTTTGCATGGTTTTATTCAAAATAACCACCGGTATTATGGCAATTAAAGCATACTGAATAATATTAGATATCTCGGCCTTGGACTCATCATTCATGTTGAATACATGTTTGAAGAATCCCATATTTGAACCAGATTTTACACCGTTTTCTAAAGATTCCATTTTATTCTTAATAAATGAAAAGAAAAGAAATAAATTATTTTCGCATCAAAAAAACCTAAACACAACCATTTCATACTATTACTAAACTTATGATGAATCAGGAAGAACAACAATACTTGAACTTAGTCCGCGACATTTTGGAAAAAGGAACGATGGAATGTGGGAGAAATGGCAACACCATTTCCTTATTTGGTGCTTCTATGCGTTTCTCCCTAAAAGAAGGAAAAATACCAATTTTGACAACCAAAAAAGTCGCATGGAAAACTTGTTTGAAAGAGTTGTTGTGGTTTATTCGAGGAAACACTGATAATACCTTGTTGCAGAAACAAGGGGTCCATATTTGGGATGCAAACGGGAGTCGTGAATTTCTGAATTCACGAGGATTAGTTGAGAGAAAAGAGAACGACCTTGGTCCAATTTACGGATTTCAATGGAGACATTTTAATGCAAAATATCGAGGTTGTTCTGAAAAGTATCATGGAAAAGGTATTGACCAACTCGAAGAAATAATTGCAGCTCTGAAAAATCCAGAAACGAGAACCAGTCGTCGATTAGTAATGACTGCTTGGAATCCTTGCGCGCTCCATGAAATGGCTCTCCCGCCATGTCATATTTTATGCCAGTTTAATGTCCATGATGGAAACAAGTTGTCCTGTTGCATGTATCAGAGAAGTTCAGATGAATTTTTGGGTTCTCCATTCAATATTGCATCCTATAGTTTTTTGACACACCTTTTAGCGAAACATTGTGGATTGGAGGCACATGAATTCGTATATTTTATTGGTAATGCTCATATTTATGAACAGCACCTCGACGCAGTAAAACAACAACTGCAGAGAGAACCATACGATTTTCCAACAGTTGAAATTACTCAACAACGAGAAAACATAGATGATTATATCGTTGAGGACTTTGTTGTGTCAAATTACAAAAGTCATGAAGCGATTAAAGGGGACCTCATTGTTTAGGGTATATCGCGTAAAGAATATAAAAACAAATTATTTGTTTTAAGTATCCATGAGTTCAAATAGAGCAAATGCCGCTGCAAGACAAAGACGAGCTGGTGGTGCGGACCTAAATTCTAACCAACCGCCACAACAAAAACAACAATCTTCCAAACAAAACCTCTCTATGCCAAAATTATCCATCTCGGACGCAATTGCCTTGATTACCCTTCGACTCGGCAAAGTAGAAACCATTGTTTCAAATTATCAGAATGAAAGTCTACAAGTTCAAGTTGATGCAATGGGTCAACCTATTCAAAATGCAAAAATGATTGACGATAGTGTTTTCAAAAGTATTGTTTCTAGGTTGGATGTCTTGGAAAAGAATCAAAAAGTCTTGATGGAAAACCAAACGAGTATTGCAAATACCGTGAAAACAATTGCTAGTTCAAAAAATGGTCAAACAGTCGTGAAGGATATTTCTGAAGAGAAATTAAGCATTATAAAGGATGATATTGAAGGTTTGAAGACTGAATTAAGACAAAACAACGATAGTATATTCAACTTGCAGAATATGGTTCAAGAGGTAAGTCAGAAAATCGTTGAAATTTCTTTGACACTGAATTCTGATGAGACCGAGGACCTGGTGGAAGGAACAATGATTGATTCGGAACAACAAGACGCGGCTGATGAATGTGTTGATGAAGAACCTCATGAAGACACAATTGTTCAATTAGATTTAAAGGAGTTTATTCAAAATGAATTGAACGCTGATGAGTGAAGAAGAAGTATAATTTTGTAAAAACAGTTAGAATTATTTTGTTTTGAGTATACATGTATTCTGAACAACAAGAAATATCTAGTATGACCACGATTGATGAGTCTGTAAAAAACCATTTTTTAAGCGATGAACATCACAAAAAAATAAAGAAAAATTTGTTGAAAATATGTCATCGAGACATATTAAATCGGTTGTGTTTTGTTCTTCGAGAGAATCATATTGTTTTGGATTACAGATATTTCAAGTTTATTGCTAACAAAGAGAACTACGAGGCAATCATTCTTTCCGTAATAACCGTGATGCACGAGTGTTTGCACAATAACGAAACAATGGTTGTTCACCTGAACATGAAATCCTTGACTTTGTTGGATATTGAAAAACATTTTTGTTTTATTCGAGAAATATCGATAATAATGCAGCAAACTTTTCCTGATAAACTGGATAAATGTTTTGTCTACAATGCCCCATTTTTGTTTTCTCAACTATACAATACGATATCCATGTTTATTGATAAAAAGACCCAAAAAAAGATTGAATTAGTTTCTCTGTAAAATATTGATTTTGATTTATAGTTGTAAATCAAAATTACCTAAAAATTGTTTTTTTTTGTGTTTTTTTTCATTTTTCTTTGTATTCTTTTTGTTTTTCTTCGTTTTTGCTTTCCTCCGTGGTTTTTTCGTTCTTCAGCATCCCATTGCTGTAAAAAATCTTTGGCATATTCATCTTCTGGATGTGGTGTTATACCCTCTCTTTCCATTGTATCTCTCGCGAGTCCTTGTAAAGTTCCAACTTTTGCGTTGAATATAAATTTTTTGGAATCGTTTAAAAAATCAGTATTTTCTTTCAATCTATTTACTATTTTATTTCCTAGTGTTGTAACGTTATTTATTCTTTCAATTAACTCCGTGTTTCCTTCAATTAGTCTATCTATAGATGATATATTTTCTGGTTGTTCTAATTCTCTTCTAATCACATGTGGAGGTTTATTTTTGATGTCGTTTGTTATTTTGTATCTTGCACTTATTTTTGTGTCAATACTACTGTTGACTTTATTCAATAAATCTGTTATTTCGTCAAGCGCTTCATCACTTGGTACAAAACTTCTTCTACTCAAATACATATATATATATAGATATTATAAATTTGTCATTTTTAAAAAAAGCAAACAAACAACTTAAAAATATTGTATATTATTATATACTATGTTTTACAGAGTTGGTTTTTTCTTGCTCGCAATGTGTGGTGTATTATGTGCTGGTCCTTTTAGAAAACATCGAATCATGACCCGGGATTGTTCTTGTAAAAAAGATTTATGCAAAATAACGGAGACTAAATTTGACCCAGCTGAACTTTTAGACCCAGATGTGGTAGTTGACCGTATCAGGAATGAAATCAAAAAAACACTCAAGAGACTTCCCAAAATCATCATTATTCCGCCTCCAAGCGAGGAAGACTGGGAATCAGGGGAGGTTGCGTGGGAACCCAAAGACCCTTCTGAAAACAGAAACAGAAATGGAAATTGGTCTGGTCAAGGAATATATGTGCGAGAGGTGCCACCGATGACTCCTTTAGACTTTGCCATGAGTACAATCTAAAAAATGATATAAAAACATGTGGTCAAATAATATAATACTCACAAATGAAACTATCCATTTCTGAAAAGTCAAAAAAGGATATTTTTGTTTCATTATTTCAACTATTGAAATCATGTTCCTCTATGATAACTATGATGTTTCAAGATGATCATTTATACATTCAAGGCATGGACAGTGCTCATGTGTGTTTGTTTGATTTAAAAATCATGTATGAATGGTTTTCTTTTTTTGAAAAATCTCCGGAAGATGCGTCCACGATTTGTGTGAATAGTGGAATTCTCTACAATGTATTATCTTTTACGCAAGATAAACATTGCATCAATATAGAGTATGAAGGAGACCCAGAAACGATTAAAATTTCGCTGATGGTAGAAGATGGAGCGGGTGATTATAATAAATTTTTTAAAATTCCATTAACAGATTGTGAAACTGATTTACTGGGTATTCCCGAGGTGGAGTATGACGCGGAGGTTTCAATCAACTCGAAAAAAATATGTGAACTTGGGTCTCAGTTGATGGTGTTTGGAGATATTATGAATATCAAATGTACCGAGGAGGAATTTACATTGTCTTCGGAAGGAACAAATGGTACAATGGAGGTGAATGTTCCGATTGATGACTTGACTGAATTTTCTATTTCCGAGGGTGAAGAAATAATGTTGTCTTATAGTTTGAATTATTTTTACAAGATGTGTTTGACTACGAAACTTTCTACAGAAATACAATTGGGAATATGTAAAGAATACCCAATGAGAATCAAATATGATTTAGGAGAAAATAGTACACTGATGTTTTACATTGCGCCGAAAATCGATGATTGATTGACCGAAAATCGATGATTGATTGGTTGATGCTCTCCAAAAAAACGAATGACGACTGTTTTTCGTTTGTTTGACCAAATACATAATCTAATGTTTTACTAGTTATGATTAAATTATTAATTACTTTTTTTGTATTTTGTTTGGTTCTATTTTTGTATTTGCACATTTATTATCATTTGAAGACGAGTGATGATTTAGAAGTTTACGAAATAGATGATTGTTCAAAGGACAAACTCGAAGAAATTTGTGAACTGAGACAGCCTATTCTTTTTGATTTTGAGTGTAGTTCAATTGTGGAAAACACCAACAAGAATGCGGTCGTTGCCAACTATAATGCATTTGACATTAAAGTCAGAAACACGAAAGAAAAGGGTGAAAACGAAGAATTATACATGCCGCTTCTCTTGTCATCTGCAGTAAAATTATTTTTAGAAGATACTTCGGCGGGTTACTACACTGAAAATAATAAAGAGTTTTTGGAAGAGACTGGATTGATAAAACACATGCAATACAATGACGAGTTTTTGAGACCACCAATGGTTTCAAATTGCAATTACGATATTTTGTTTGGCTCGGAAAACACACGCACCAAGTTCCGTTTTCATCTAGACTATCGCAATTATTATACCGCCACTCAAGGTTCAGTAAGAATAAAGTTGGCGCCACCCAAATCAGCTCGCTACTTGAAAACCATTTATGATTATGAAAATTTCGAGTTTTCATCTTTGGTGAATCCGTGGTCTCCACAGCCACAATTCAAGGCGGATTTCGACAAGATGAAATGTTTAGATGTTGTCTTGAAACAAGGACAGACGCTCTTCATACCTCCTTATTGGTGGTATAGCATTGAATTCCAGAAAAATTCTTCGCTCACATCCATGCGATACCGGACTTATATGAACAATGCGGCGATTGTTCCGCATATATGCATGTATTTTCTCCAGAATCAGAATGTCAAACGTGTTATTGTAAAGAAGGCAACAACTTCTTCAGAAAAGAACACAACAGAGATAAACGACATTGTATATGTGGAAGACGCCGGGGAAGGAACAACCAGTATTGACCAATTATAAAGTAATGCAATATAAAATTGATTTATTTATGACTACAAAGTATCTATGTATTCATAAAACACCGAACTCAATAATGACGAAATACACGGCTGTAATAAAGAACCGAAATTATACCGAATGGAGTTTTCAAAAAACCTCCACGGGAGAAGAGGTCGATTTGCAAGAAGTGGACCCAATCAGCCAAAAACTGTTGAATGGGGACATCTTCATAGTAGACCGACACCTTCAAATAAATATACTAGAGTCGCCGTCGAGAACCCAGAAAATACCGGCGATTCTGGTGCTCTCAAACAACAAGACCTATGGTCGTCACCCAAAAAACAATAAACTTCTCTACAAATGTATTCCAAACGACACACATCTTCCATCTTTCCTCGTTCCGTATGAAATCAAACATGTCGGGTTTTCAAAAGTTCAACAAAATCAATATGCCATCATAGAGTTTTCCGAGTGGACCAAAAAACACCCAACCGGAATTGTGCTACAGGTGCTAGGTGCAGTCGACCAGAATGTGCATTTCTACGAATACCAACTCTATTGCAAAAACCTTCAAACTTCGACTCCGCGCAAGTTGAATCAATCCTTGAATACTTATTTAAAGACAACTCCAGAATCTAAATGTATCGCCAAAATTTCGGCAACCGTCCAGGACAGAACCTCCGTAAATGTTTTCTCGATTGACCCTGAATCAAGTGTTGATTTTGATGACGCCTTCAGCATTCGCGTTGATGAAACACGCGGACAAACCATCATGAGTATCTACATATCAAATGTGGTGGCCTGGATTGAATATTTCGACCTATGGAATTCATTGAGCGATAGAGTTTCAACCATCTATTTACCCGACTCAAAAAGACCCATGCTTCCGGCTATACTCTCGGACCATTTATGTAGTTTAGTTGAAAAACAGGAGCGAATCGCATTCACTATGGATATCATCATGGAAACCAACACCCTCTACATTCTCGAAATCGTCTTTTCCAA
>JACCED010430411.1_pt1 | contig 43974 bp, 43 predicted proteins | sample 7455021 | NCBI WGS metagenome assembly JACCED01 (sample SAMN15323456, study PRJNA562643) | freshwater metagenome | isolation source: river surface water | place: USA:Blue River Watershed | collected 2017-08-19
AATCACTGAGCGCGTTATCTTCCGCATCAAAACCCTCACCCAAGGTTGCGGTGCGAGCAAACTTGACCAGTTCGAGTGCCGTCATTGGAGCTGCAATCTCCGCGCCACCGTATTTTTTCTCCATGAACTGTCTTCCGGTCGCAAGGGCCCGTTCCCAGGCAGCGTCATCACCGCTGTGATCAGCGCGATCGATCACACTCTTTCCGCTCAGAATACCTGCAGCAAAATGCAGTGACCTTTCCAAGAAGTCGACTGGCTCAAAGGTCCGATCTACGATTCCGAGTTCGAGCGCTTGAGAGGCCTTCATCATGGTGTTGTTGGCTAACGCATTACCAACGATCACTTGGACAGCCTTTTCAGGACCTATGAGCTTGGGCAAGATTGTTGCTCCACCCCAACCGGGGATGATCCCAAGGAAGACTTCGGGGAGAGCAGTGAAGGCAGTCGTCGAGAGGGTGCGGTAATGACAGTGAAGACCCACTTCTAGTCCGCCCCCTAGAGCCAGGCCATTGATGAATGCGAATGTCGGCTTCTTTGATTCACCAAGGCGGCGGAATACGTCATGGCCCAACTTCGCAATTCCGAACGCTTGAGCGCGTTCACTTACGAAGGAGAGTCCTGAGAGATCCGCACCTGCGGCAAAGATGAAAGGTTTTCCGGTGATTGCGATAGCGTCGACATCCATAGACGCAGCCTGGGTGATCGCATTATCAAGTTCTTTCAAGGATTGCGGACCAAAGGTATTGGGTCGGTTGTAATCGAGTCCATTGTCGAGCGTGATGAGCGCAATCTTCTTGGCAGCACCAAAAGCAGTGAGATCTACTTCTCTGATGAGGGCTTTCGTTACGACCTCTTCGGGAGCACCTTGTGGCAATGTCATCTCACTCATTTACTTACTCTCCTTTGATTGAGATCCATCGAAGTGTGGGTTTTCCCAGATCACTGTGCCGCCCATACCAAGCCCGATACACATCGTTGTGATGCCGTAGCGAACATCTTTCCGCTCTCTAAATCCCTCCGCGAGGTTGAGCATCAATCGGATTCCAGATGAGGCGAGTGGATGTCCGACGGCAATCGCACCTCCATAGATGTTGACCCGAGGATCATCATCTGCGATCCCAAAGTGATCTAAGAAGGCAAGTACCTGTACCGCAAAAGCCTCATTGATTTCAAAGAGACCGATATCGTCGATGCGAAGGCCAGCTTTTTTCAAAGCTTTTTCTGTTGATGGAACTGGTCCATAACCCATCACCTCTGGCTCAACTCCTGCGAAGGCGAATGAGACGAGACGTGCTTTGATTTCGAGGCCAAGTTCCTTTGCTTTCGATTCGCTCGCAAGAAGTGCTGCTGTGGCGCCATCATTGAGTCCAGCCGCATTTCCTGCAGTAACGCGACCATTGGGCCTAAAAGGCGTCTTCAACGCAGCTAACCCTTCAAGGGTGGTGCCAGGCCTTGGTGGTTCATCGACGGTTGCTACACCCCAACCCATCTCCGGATTTCTAACCGCCATCGGAATCAGATTACGTTGGATGACTCCCGATTGATAAGCCAGCTGCGTCTTGGTTTGTGATGAAAGTGCATATCTATCTGAGCGTTCCTTAGTGAGTTGTGGGAATCGGTCGTGTAATCGCTCCGCGGTATTACCCATGGTGAGTGCATCCTGATCGACGATCTTCTCGGCGAGATATCGAGGATTGGGATCGATGCCATCGCCCATTGGATGGTTGCCCATATGTTCAACGCCGCCAGCGATAACAAGTTCGTTGACCCCCATTGCTATCGAACCAGCGAGTGTGGTCACAGCGGTCATTGCTCCGGCGCACCAGCGATCGACGGAATAGCCTGGAACGCTCTTTGGTAATCCAGCAAGAATCGCAGCACTTCTTCCAATATTCATTCCCTGATCGCCAGTTTGAGTTGCTGCAGCGATGGCGACATCGTCTATGGCATCGAGAGGGACGGAAGGATTTCGCTCCATGAGACCACGGATGGCTCTGACCATGATGTCATCGGCACGCGTGCCGGCGTAGAGACTCCCTGCTTTTCCAAAGGGCGTCCTGACGGCGTCGACAAGGACAACTCGTTCCATTTCGGATTTGAATTCAGATGTCATAGACCGACCCCTTTGACGGCGCCCCATGAGAGCGGAGCGAATGCGGCTATGTTACTGGCCGGTATCAATCAGGGGAAGTCGAACTCTGCTCTTCTTCCGGAATTTCAACGCGAGGCTCATGTTCTTGCAGTGCCGCCATGAGAGGCTCAATCGTTAGTTCAATCTGCCAAGGCCTCACTCCCAGCTCGAGCATTCTCTCGTGGAGCGAAGGACGAGTGAAAGTGAATCGTTCGCTTTGCCAGGCTATTCGTCGCACGCTCTCGGGAGAGATCAAGTTCTCCAATGGAATATGTCGTTCTGACGCAACTTCAGTGAGGTTGAAGCGAGCATGCGTCAATCTTGCGTAAGCCAAGAATGCCTTCTCCCGCCATACCTTTACTGGCGGAAGAGCGTCGCTCGACGCTCGCATCTGAGGAAGCTCATCCTCTGGAAGCTTGAGCGCACGAAGAACCGCTTTGACCCAGTGTGGATAGAACTCTTTTTTGAACTTTCGAAAGTGTCGTTGCATATGAGGGGATTCTTTGAAGATATCCGATGCCGCTTTTTCAAATTCTGCCGAAGTGAGGTTTCTTGCAGCTATTGCGATATCGGAGATAGCAAAGTCAGGGAGCAACCTTCCGGGCGACAGATCTTCGTTTCGAGCAAGGTCGTCTCTTTGCTGCCATAACTCTCTAACGATCGCAAGGCCTCGCCGTCCTTTCACATGGTGAATTCCCGACGTTCTTCGCCAAGGATCCTTGCGCGGTGGCGCCTCTTTCGCATCGAGGATCGATTGGAACTCTTCGCGAGCCAAATCAAGCTTTGACTCGATCCTGAGTAATTCAATGATGGAGTCATAGAGGTCAGGCAATACATCTACATCGAGTGCGGCGTAGTTCTTCCACTCTGGGTGGAGCGGTCGGATCGACCAATCGACGGCGCTGTGCTCTTTAGCCAGCGATAGAGAGAGCAATTCCTCAGTCAAAGGACCTAGGCCAACCTTGGGTAAACCCGCAAGTCGTGCCCCCAACTCAGTGTCGAAAAGTTTTCGGGGCGTGAATCCAAATTCCCTAATACATGGGAGATCTTGAGTGCTGGCATGAATGATCCATTCCAAGTCACCAAGCTGACGATTGAACTCATCGATCACTTCGCGTTCGTCCCTTAGTGGAATGGGATCGATCAAGAAGATTCGACTTCCGCGCCGGTAGAACTGGAAAAGATAGGCATGGGAGAAGTACTTGTAACCAGACGCTCGTTCTGCATCGACTGCAAGTGGACCTTCTCCGCTAGCTAACTCTCCGATGACTTCTTTGAAGCTGGCTATTGAAGCGACAAGGGGAGCCACCTCAACCCTTGGTCTATGGAGCGGGAAGGGCGGGGTAGTTTCTTGATCTATCGGCGTCTGGTCAATGATGCAACGCCTTCAGGTAGCGGCGAGATCCCAGCAACCATCTCCAAGAGAGTGATCCACGCTCGTGCATGATTGATCAAGTTCTCGCCTTCAATCGGTGTCCAGGAACCGCGAATCTCGATTTCAGATTGGTCGGGTTGGGGCGCAAGGGCGCCAAAAGATTTACTTGCGACTCGAGTCACTGTGCCGCTTAAAGCAATGGCCCGAGCGTCTTCTCGGGTCAAAGCATCTTCGAGCCAACTCCAACCGACATCGTTGAGCAATGGATCAGCGGCCATCTCATCCTCTATAGGAGCTCGCACGAAAGTAACTGCTCGAAATTCTCCTTGCCATGCCTCTTTATATTCCGGATCTGCCAGGAGGACGAAACGGCCCGTGGCGTAATCATCCTCGTCATCGCTCAGCGGAATATCTGCAGTGACAGCGAAGGCAAAGGGCGCCAGTTTTGTTGGTGGAGGCACTTGCTCAACGATGATTTCATTACGTAAATCGAGGGAGAGCATCTGATCCTTGAAGTCTTCAAAGAATTGTTTGATCATGATCGCGTCCTCATAAGAGAAGGGTAGAAGTCATGACCCTTTAACTGAGGGAGGCGCGTGTAGGCTCACCTTCGTGGCTTCACTTCTGGCTCTTCTTTCGAGCCTGCTTTGGGGGACATCAGATTTCCTCGGTGGAAATCTTTCTAAGAGATACAAAGCTCTCGCAGTGACCGGGCTTTCGCAGGTTTTCGGACTCATCTTCGCTGCCTCGATCGTCTTAATCGCAGGGGGATATCAGGCCCCATCCCTTGATTTCGACGGTTACTTCATATCGGGTGTCATCGCTGGCTTGGCGGGATTTATCGGACTTATCTCGCTCTATTCGGGACTTGCTACAGGACGGATGGGTGTTGTTGCTCCGATCAGTTCGCTTTCAGCGTTAGTTCCGCTGGTCATCGCCTACATCGGGGGAGAGCGCGCTACATCGATTCAGCTCTTCGGAATGTTGATCGCATTGACTGGCGCATTTCTTGCAAGTGGCCCCGAATTGAAGGGGGCAACCATCAAGCCGATTCTCTTGGGAGTCTCTGCAGCGCTCTTCTTCGGCATTTCGCTGACATTCATGTGGCGTGGCTCGGAGAGTGAACCCCTTTTAACGATGACGTCGATGCGTATTGCATCAGTCACGGTTGTCATCGCTCTTGCGCTCTACTTTAAGACCACCGGCGGATTCTCAAAAAAAGATCTTCCGGCCCTCATCTTTGTCGGTATCGCTGACTTTCTCGCCAATCTTACCTTGGGTATCGCGACAACGGAGGGGCTCGTCTCAATCGCGATTGTCCTTGGTTCACTCTTTCCGATCGTCACAGCACTTCTTGCATTCGGAATTCTGCATGAACGACTTCATCGTGTTCAGTATTTAGGGGTCTTTGCTGCAGTCGCTGGTGTAGCAATGATCGCCTTAGGCTAAGCGGAGACTTTCGTACGTCTCGAAGAGATCTTGGCCGACCCGAAATGATTCGATGCATTTCATGGTGCCAGATTTCATGACTCGGTTCAGATCGAATACCGGACTTTCCAGATCCGAACTACATCGATCGGTTCGGGTGAGATAGAGGCGATCGATCAAGTCGGCATCGAGAAGTTGGTGAAGTAACCCGGGTCCCGCCTCCACCAAGATCCTTCCGCCGTACTTCTTTTTCAGACGCTCCAGTTCTCCCGCCCATGATGTGATGGCGCGGTTTGAATACGAGTAGACCTCAACAGGTATCCGCGAGCCCTGATAGGACTCAACTTGGAAAGTTCTGCCGCCAACCACGATGCATCGACCCCATCGTCTAAAGGAGAGGAATCGTTCACGATCAAATGGGGAACTCAGTGGCCTGGAGGTACCTCCCTCACTGACCTTGCCGGATGGATCGATCAACAAGGTTGCTATGACCTCGACTTGGGGTGGTAGGTCGAGGCCTTCGGAATTTGAAAGGGGGGAGTCGGTCGGAGCCATGTCAGTGGTCAAATCTAGTCTGCGACCCATGATCATCGATTGTGAATCTTGCGCGTTGTACGACCCCACCCTTGCTGACAATGAGGCATGTAACGATTGTGTGGTTTCAGTCATCATCTCGGTCGACTCATTGGTGGCTTCGGCTCGAAAAGAAAGTCCTGTGAGTGAGAGCTTTGGTGTGGACGAGACCGATCAAGCGATTGCTTTGCTCTCCTCGCGAGGTTTAGTACCTCCGATGCGCTTTCTCCCTGTGAATTTCGGCTGAATTACGCTCAGCACCATCCTCTCAGATTGAGACTCTGGTGCGATGGCGGTTACCCTCCGTCGCATGTTTCTGCGGAAGGCCCTAGTTCGGCCCCTGGCTATCGCCTTGGGTGCTGGGCTCACCTTCTCACTCATCCCACCAGCGTCGGCAGAGCAGACCCTCGAAGAAGTCCGAGCACGGGTGATCATGTTGCAAGAGGACGCCGCCGAAGCCGCAGAGGGCGCCCAAGCTGCCAAAGTTCAGTTGGCAACTCTCAAGCGCCAGCTTTCGTCAGTTCAAGCAGAAGAAGAAGATCAAAAAGAATCCCTAGACCGCCTTCGCGAATCATTGGGTGCCATCGCGACCTCGCAATATATGAACGGTGGACTCTCGGATTCCTTGGAACTGCTTTTCTCCAAAGACCCGACGCTCTACCTTTCGGCTGCTGGTTCCCTCGAGGCAGTGACGCGAAGAAAAGCCCAGCAGTTACGAAAGTTTGCTGTAGCAAAACAACGCCTCGAGGCAACATCTATCACGGTCAGCCAGAAGGTAAAGATTGTCGCCGCGACAGAGGCAAGGTATAGAAAGCAGGCATCTCTAGCGCAAGCGAAATTGACTGAAGCTGAAGCGCTATTGAAGAAGCTTCGCAAGGAAGATCGCGCTCGCCTTGAAGCACTCAACAAGCGAGAACAAGACCAAACTCAAAAGAAATCAATCGCGGCAGCAAAAGGTGTCAGATCTGTCTCGGGGCGAGCAGGTGTTGCGCTCAAATACGCTTTTGCTCAATTAGGTGACAACTATGTATTCGGAGCTGCAGGGCCAACACGATGGGATTGCAGTGGGTTGACCATGCGTGCCTATCAAGCAGCTGGCGTCTCCTTGCCGCATTCTTCCCGTCTTCAATTTAATCGTGGAAAGAGTGTCGCTCGAAGCGCACTCCAACCTGGCGATTTGATCTTCTTTGGTCGTCCGATATCCCACGTCGGAATATTCATTGGCGGCAATCGCATGGTTCATGCACCAAGACCTGGAGCCAAAGTTCAAGTTGCGACCTTCAGTTCGTGGTTCGGACGAAAGCCATACGTCGGTGCCCGACGCCTCTAACGCGCGCGTTCTTCTTATTACCAATGATTTCGGTCCACGAGCAGGTGGAATCGAGACTTTCGTCATCGGCCTCTTGGGGCGTATGCCTCATAGCTCTACCGTGGTTTACACATCTGGCCAAGGAGAGACTCGTGGTTACGATCATGAGTGGCTCGATCGAAACGGCACAAAAGTCATCCGAGATAACTCCTCCATACTGCTGCCAACACCACGTGTCATACGCCAAATCCTCGAAGTCATCGTGAATGAGAAGATCACACATATTTGGTTTGGCGCAGCCGCCCCCCTGGCGCTCATGATGCCGGTCTTGAAACGAAAGAATCCTTCATTGCGCAGTTTCGCACTCACACACGGCCATGAGGTCTGGTGGGCGAAGATCCCACCGTTTTCGCTATTGATGAGGATTATCGGGGCTTCCGTCGATGGAATTGGTTATCTTGCCGACTACACACGACGCGAGATCTCAAAGGGCCTGCGCCCAAGAGATCGTGGGAAATTAGTTCAGATCGCTCCCGGAATTGATATCGATCTCTTTAGACCTATCGAGGACGAGTCGATACTTGGTCAATTGCGAGAATCACTTCAACTAAACGAGAAGCGAATCATCATCTCCGTGGGTAGGTTGGTTCATCGCAAAGGTCAAGACCGACTGGTTGAGGCGTTGCCCCACTTGAAGAGAGAGTTTCCCGATCTTCATCTCATTCTGGTTGGAACTGGACCTTACGAAGGTCATCTGAGAGATTTAGTGAGCAAAAGGGGAGTAGACGAATCTGTCTCGTTCGTCGGAAGACTAGAACTCGAAGAGTTGCCGCGCTACTTATCTTTAGCTGAGATTTTTGCAATGCCATCGCGTGATCGCTTAGCCGGATTAGAAGTCGAAGGATTGGGGATCGTATATCTAGAGGCAAGCAGTTGCTCACTTCCGGTTATCGTCGGACGCTCTGGCGGTGCACCCGACGCACTTATCGATGGCGAGACTGGACTACTTGTCGACGGTAGGGATGTTGACTCGATAGTCGATGCCTGCCGCAAACTTCTCGCTGATCCACTTCGTAGTAAATCGATGGGTGCGAGAGGACGGGAGTGGATTACATCCCATTGGAGCTGGGATCGCTGGGCGGAAGAATTCCAAGCATCCTTGCTTCGTTGATCGCTTCAAGGCGATTGCGGGCGGTAAGTTTCCGATAGATGGATTGAAGGTGAGATTTGAGCGTGCTCTCGCTGATGAAAAGTCGATCGGCCAGCTCGGTGTAGGTGTCTCCTGTGGGCAGAAGCTGAAGGATTTCCAGCTCGCGTGCGGTGAGAGTGGTCTTTGATCTTTTGTAGCTCAGCGCCTTGGGTAGGTTGTGACATCGAAATAGCAGAGGATTTTTTGCCGAGCTCTCAATCATCTCAATAAGGTCACTGATGGGTGCGCTCTTTTCCAAGAAGCCAGAGGCCCCATTGTCCATCGCAGCCAAGATATATTCCGGATGAGCGTTCATGGAGAAGACGATGATGCCCATCGACTTCGAGAACTCCCTAATCCAAAGTACGAGCTCTAACCCTGAGTTATCTTGAAGATGGATATCAACTACAGCTACATCGAATTCTTCAGATGCTAGAAGCGATTGCGCCTCAGCAAATGACGCTGCATGTGAGATGAGGGTCTCGCTTCGTGTGCGAGTGAGGGCCTGAGCCACGCCCTCACGTACGACGGCGTGATCGTCAATGACAAGTACTCGCAGCTGTTTCATTTCCGCCACCTAAGTGTGAACCCGCTCTCGCGCTCTTCTAGCTCAGCTTTGAGTTCGCTCGCACGCTCTAGGACTCCGATGCGACCCAATTTGGGCAGACCAGCTCCATCGATAGAGGTCCGGTTTTGAATGAAGGATCCATCTTTGGAAAGGAATCTAACAATGAGTGAGTCTTGTGATTCCGTAATCTCGACGCCGGTTACACCTTGGTGCTTGATCGCATTATTGATCAATTCGAGTAGGAGGTAAGCCAACTCGTCTCGAGATGGGATCCCTGCATAGTCGAAACCACCGTTGATCCAGTCGATGCCAATCGGCAATCTTTCATTGAGCCACTCTTCTATGGAACTTTGCGGATTCGATTCACTGCCTTGCTGACGGAGAGCCAAGATCTCATCCCTTAGCTCCTGTACGAGAGAAGAAAGATCAAGGCGAATCGAACGCAACTCACGCTTGCTTCGAGCGCTGAGGTTTTCATCGGCGATCACGGAGTCAAGCGAATAACCTAACCCTGCAAGGGTTTGCGCAAAGGTGTCATGAAGGTCGCGAGCGATTCGTAACCGCTCGCGACGATGTGATTCGCCCGAAGGGACGAAATCAGGCAAATAGCTCTTCAATCTCCGCTGCAAATTCCTTTGCTACGACATGTCGCTTAACGGAGAGTTTTGCAGTGAGATGGCCTCCCGCGATAGTGAAATCAACGGGCAGGATCGTGAACTTTCTAATCGATTCAGCGCGGCTGACTGCCTTGTTCGCTTCATCGACAGCTGTTTGAATGACTGCAATCAAATCCGGATCATTGACTAGCTCCGCGAGTGTGGCGCCATCCTTCTTATTGGCAGTAATCCACGTCTTGAGCGCATCCTGATCTATCGTGACAAGGGCAGCGATGTAAGGCTGGTTGTCGCCGACGACCATGCATTGGCTGACCAGCGGATGAGCGCGAAGTCGATCCTCGAGTACGGCTGGAGCGACGTTCTTTCCACCTGAAGTAACGATCAGTTCCTTCTTGCGGCCAACGATGTAAAGGAAGCCTTCATCATCTAGTTTGCCGAGGTCGCCAGAGTGGAAATAGCCATCAGTGGTGAGCACTTCATTGTTGGCAGCATCGTTTTGCCAATAACCACGCATCACGATCGCGCCCTTGATCAAGACTTCACCGTCATCTGCAATCTTGATTGTGGTTCCTGGAATTGGACGTCCAACTGAACCCACTCGATGTGAGGATGTGAGATTGAGCGTTGCACCAGCAGTTGTTTCTGTGAGTCCGTATCCTTCGAGAACCCTCACTCCGGCACCTCGGAAGAAATGACCGAGTCGGGCTCCGAGTGGAGCGCCACCAGAGATCGCTGCTTCGACGCGACCGCCAAGGGTGTGACGAATCTTGGAGAAGACGAGCTTGTCAAAAAGTGCATGCTTGATCTTCAAACCTGGGGACATCTTTCCGGTGTCCATGGCCTCGCTATATGCAATCGCCACATCAGCGGCTTTTCTAAAGATTGCACCTTTGCCCGCTGCGTCAGCTTTCGCTTCTGCGCCGTTATAGACCTTTTCGAAGATACGAGGGACAGCCAAGACGAATGTTGGCTTAAATGAAGCAAGATCCGGCAAGAGGCGACCGACAGGATCACTGCAATGCGCCAAGTGAAGACCGGCTGACACGGCACCGATTTGAACCATACGACCGAAGACATGGGCAACGGGCAGGAAGAGAAGAGTGGATCCACCGGGCTTCAAGAATAGATCGCTGGCTCCAGCTACGACGTTCCCACACTCTGCCAAGAAATTTCCATGGGTCAACTGCACACCCTTTGGTTTTCCTGTTGTGCCTGAGGTGTAGATCAACGTTGCGAGCGTCTCAGGAGTGAGTGCATTCCGTCGCTCATCAACCAAAGAATCCGCTACATCTTTACCGGCCCAGGCAAGTTGAGAGAGGACATTCTCTGTCATCGTCCAAAGGTTCTTCACCTGTGGTTTGAGGACTGGTGTCACCAATTCTTTGAGTGCCGGAGTCTCAACAATGATCGCCACTGCACCTGAGTCACTCATGATCCAGTCAACCTGCTCGGCCGAAGAAGTTTCGTAGATAGGGACTACGGAACCACCTGCAAACCAGATAGCGAAGTCGAGGATGGTCCACTCATATCGAGTGCGTGCCATGATCGCGACACGGTCACCGAGTTGAATACCTGAGGCGATCAGACCTTTCGCGGTTGCTCGAACTTCTGCTTCAAACTCCTTCGCTGAGACTTTTTGCCATCCATCGCCGAGTGGCCGCGAGAGCATGACTCGCTCTGGTTCAAACCAAGCTCGCTCTGCGACGAGGTTTGTCAGGTTGCCCGTCGTCGCAGGTGGGACGATGGCCATCGTTGTGTACTCAGTCTTGGGTGAAGAGGTCATTGTCATGGGCAAAAGGTAGCGGGGGTGAGTGGAAAAAGGGAGAGTGAACCGGGGCGATGAATCACCTAACTCTTGGGTAACCTTCGCGCCATGAGCGAATATTCATCAGGATCCATCACAATCGAGGCATCGGCCGAGGCCGTTTTTGAGATTCTCAAGGATCTCTCCGGCTATCCCTCCTGGTCAGCAAGTATCAAGTCCGTTGAGACCTCGGAGAACGATGCAAGCGGGAACCCGACCAAGGCAACAATGAAAGTTGAAGCGGGAGTGCTGAAAGATCGAGTATCGCTCGATTATGACTGGAGCAAGGCTCCATCTGAGATCTCCTTCACTATGGAAGAGGCGAACTTGCTTACAGAAATGAGCGGAGTCTTTTCGATCAAGGCGATCGACCAAGACACAACAGAGGTCACCTACCAACTCAAAGTGGATCTCTCGATGCCAGTTCCAGAGATCATGCGTAGGAAGCAAGAGCAGGCCACGATCCAGCAGGAGCTAACAAAACTCAAAACTCGCGCAGAAGGCTAGTAACCGTGAGTGATCTTGCTATCGGCATCGATATCGGTGGAACGAAGATCATAGGTGGAGTCGTAGACCCATCTGGAAAGATCATCGATAGGGAACGACGCGAGACTCCACGTGAAGGTGGCTTAGCGACGGTAGAGCGTATTGCCGAGGTTGCAAGAGAATTGGCGGGCCGTCATCTTGTTGATGCGGTTGGGGTTTCGCTTGCTGGATTCATCTCCAAAGATCGAAAGCGGATGGAAACCAATCCCAACATCGCAAATATGAAAGGTCTCGCGATTCATGACGAATTGGAGCGCGCTACCGGCTTAACGATTCATCTAGAGAATGATGCCAACTGCGCAGCGTGGGGCGAGTTTCGCTTCGGCTCCGGTCGTGGGGCAAACCCTATGGTGATGATCACGGTTGGAACTGGTATCGGTGGCGGTCTAGTCATTGATGGAAAACTCTTGATCGGAGCCTTTGGAACTTCCGGTGAGATGGGGCATGTGCCAGTCATCCCGAATGGCGAGATCTGTGGGTGCGGAATGCGTGGATGTCTCGAGCAGTACGCATCAGGTAATGCGCTACGTCGTTACGTCAGACGAGCAATTGAAAGCACGCCAAATCTCGGATCGAAGATTCTTGCGATGGGCACTGGTCACCTTGAAGGTATCGAGGGCCCTCACATCACACAGGCGGCAAAAGAGGGTGATCCAATCGCCCTTGCAGCATTCAATGAGATCGGAGAGTGGCTCGGTTATGCGATCTCTGGATTCTCATCTGTCATCGATCCTGAGGTAGTAGTCATCGGCGGGGGAGTCGTTGATGCGGGAGATATCTTGCTCGATCCTATTCGCGCTAGTTTCAATAAGCATTCGCCCATGCGCACTTCACACCCGATGGCAAAAATCGTTGCAGCAAAGTTAGGAAATGACGCCGGTATCGTCGGGGTCGCTGACCTCGCACGGATAGCGTAAGCCAATCATCTTTCGAACTCGATCGAGAATCTCCATCACTTCCAAAGTATCGCGCTCTGGCCTTAAGGGAGATTCGATTAGTCCCTCTGAAATGCATCGAGCGACTTCTCGGACTTGTTCTCCCAAGCCAACATAATCTGGATGTAAAAGCGGGTTTTCGTATCGGAAAGTTGATCCGTCGTGACCGAAGAAACTGAAACCTGTCGGTGCATAGAAGCTCCTATCAATTTCGATGCGCCCTAGAGAGCCGGCAATCGTCGCACGTGTTGCAGTGACGCTCTCTAGAGTCGTGTGCAGTAGTGATGTTGCGCCGGACGGGTGGCCAAAGATCATCGCCACATCACTGTCAACGCCCGATGGTGCGAAGTGAGCATGAGCATCGATCTTCTCTGGCGCTCCAAGTATTAAGTGCGAAAGCGTGACTGGATAGACGCCAAGGTCGAGTAAGGCGCCACCACCCTTATCGGGATCCAAAAGACGATGATTCACTTTTCGATAGACCCATTGACCATGATCGGCAAGAATGTAGCGTGGCTGCCCAATCGCTCCATCATTGATCATCCTTAAGACTTCAATGATGTGGGGCAGGAATCGAGTCCACATCGCCTCCATCAAGAAGAGTTTCTTTTCCTTTGCAAGTTGAAACATAGAGCGTGCTTCATTGACATTCATGGCGAACGGTTTTTCACAGAGAACGTGTTTGCCTGCTTCGAGAGCCGAGATGACTGTCTGGAAGTGACCCGATTGCACATTGGCGATGTACACGATGTCGACATCATCTGATTGAAGAACCTGTGAGTAACTTCCGTAGTGGCGGTCAATCTGGAATTTCGCTGCAAATTGCGCAGCGCGCACAGCATCACGAGACCCGACAGAAATGATCCGGTGTTCGAGGTGTGTTGGGTCGAGGATGTTGAGATCTCGCGCAAAGACGCTTGCGATCGAACCGGGAGCAAGGATTCCCCACCGCAAAGGCATAGCAGTAACATTAGTGCTTCCAAGTAAGAGCAAGAACGAGCAAGAACGAGTAAGAAAAGAGTGGGGGAGAGTGATGAGTGAGATGAAGGGCGCGTCACCGTTGAGCCCGACGGTGATGGCTTACACGCTCCTTAAGGCATTCCTATCGCCGATTCTGATGATTCTCTTTCGCCCTAAGGTCACTGGTCTTCGCAACGTTCCAACTGTGGGACCGGTGATCATCGCATCCAATCACCTTTCATTCAGTGATTCGATATTCATGCCATTGGTGGTTCCGAGGAAAGTCACCTTCTTGGCGAAGAGTGAGTACTTCACTTCTCCCGGAATCAAAGGATTTCTAAAAAAGATCACCTTTCATGCTCTCGGCCAAGTTCCTGTTGATCGCTCGGGTGGGACTCGTAGTGAGGCAGCAATCGATACCGGGCTACGTGTTCTCAGTGAAGGTGATTGCCTCGGCATCTATCCGGAAGGGACCCGCAGTCCCGACGGTCGCCTCTATCGAGGACGCACTGGAGTAGCTCGCCTCGCAATCGAATCTGGAGCATTGATCGTGCCGGTAGCGATGTTCAATACCGACAAGATCCAGCCCACTGGAAGAGTGATCCCAAAACTCCGACAAGTCGCGATGGTCTTTGGTGAACCGATGGATTTCTCAAATGTCGAAGATTCGGATAACCCGCTCGTGTTGCGCCGAGTGACTGACGAGATCATGGCCACTCTGCAAAGCCTCTCCGGACAAGAGTACGTAGATATCTACGCTACCGTCGCTAAAGAGAAGATTGCCAAAGGCGAACCGGTTACTGACGATGAGGAATAGGGCTCTACTCGTTTCCTAAAATTTCACGGCGATCCGAGATGTAGCGACAGTGCTCGCACCCCGCAGGAGCTTTGATGGGTGCAGTGAGCATCGAAATGAATTCACCAAGTCGGTCCTGTAGCGCCTGAGGATTTCTCTCGATAGGTCGCCACGTGCTCTTGAGTTGAAGGCCGAAGCCAGTATCAGCATTTCCTCGCGGTGTCACAAGTGACCAGACAAAGAGCCCTAGAGCGCTGACAGTTCTCGGTTCTCCTTGAGCTGGGTTCTCGAGTGCAAAGGCGTAAGCCTCCAATTGAGGAGCATAGAAATCGCTCTTATCCGTATCTCTCGCTTGGAATTTGCAGTCGATGACCCCATACGTTCCATCCTCGAATTCCATCAAGATGTCGTACTTGCCTCTAATCGCGTATTTACTTACAACACCATCAACCTCGATCGGTTTGGATACAACGAACTTCCCTCGATCGAGCACTTTTCCTTTTGGAATCCCGGGATCCATGTGGTGAGACGATGCACCGTCAAAATAGCGCTCTTGCATATCAGCCAAGTCGCCAACTAACGGTAAAAAGGATGGATTCTTCACGCCGTAGTTGTAATAGAGCCAGAGACATCGGTGACAGTCGTTCCAGGAAAATGTGAGATCACTAGGAGATATGAATTCGCGTGCTTTTTTCGTGCCATTGCTTGCCATCTTGATACCAACCTTTCGAGCGGCCGAATCAATCCGACCCATTTGAATATCTACTGGTGGAATTGTTCACCTTGCTACCGACATTCCTATCGAGAGACACGAAACAAGCGCAGAGAAGAGCCCCCGGGTGCAAGTGCGCCAGGGGGCTCTTGAGGCGATTCTTAGTGATCCCGATTCAAATTACCTATCGAGAGCGGTACCTCGGTTCGCTGCGATTGTGTGGAGGACTCGATATCCAACGACTGCGACAACCGTCGCATTGATGATGCCGTTGAAGGTGTAATCGCCCCAGGTAAATGAGACATCTGCGATGCCGATGATCACTGCGGAACCGGCGACAAGGATGTTGGTCGAATCAGCGAAGTTCACTTTCGACTCGATCCAGATCTTTGCGCCCAAAATACCGATCATGCCAAAGAGGGCAACGCTTGCTCCGCCAAGGACTCCAGCAGGGGTGGCACTTAAGACAGCTCCAAACTTTGGTGAAAGCGAGAGCAAAATGGCACCAACGCCTGCGATGTAATAGGCGGCCGTCGAATAGACACGAGTAGCGGCCATGACACCGATATTTTCAGCGTAAGTCGTTGTTCCCGAACCACCGCCAAAACCAGCGAGGGTCGTTGCCACGCCATCACCGAGTAGTGCATTGCCCATTTGATCATCGAGATTATGCCCAGTCATCGCTGCAACTGCTTTGACGTGTCCAACGTTCTCAGCGATCAGTACGAGTACAACGGGAACGAAGAGCAAGATGGCATTGAGATTGAATGTAGGCGATGTGAAATCAGGGAGAGCGACCCACTTGGCTGCCTTGATTCCATCCGTATTGACATCACCCATGAAGAGAGCGACGAGATAACCAATGACGAGACCAGCGAAGATGCTGATGCGCCCTAAGAAGCCACGTGAGATAGCTGCGATGAGTGCAATGGAGACCAGTGTGATGATGCCAAGCATGGGTCCGACTTGAAGATTTCCAGGGTTTTGTCCGACCGTTTCAGGTCCGAACCAGGCTTTGTTATAAGCAACACTGGCAAGATTGAAGCCGATCACCATAACGATTGCACCAGTGACCACCGGAGGCATCAACCAGTTGATCCATGAGGCGCCAGCGGCCTTGACAATCAATCCGACGATTGCGAGAAGGATTCCGGTTGCTACAACGCCACCAAGGGCAGCGGCCATGCCACCTTCGCCAGCGACAGCGGCAGCGATTGGTCCGAGGAATGCGAAGGATGAACCGAGGTAACTCGGAACTCGATTCTTCGTGAGGAGGAGGAAGATGATCGTTCCGACGCCCGAGAAGAAGAGAGTCGTAGCTGGTGGAAGACCAGTGATTAGAGGGACAAGGAATGTTGCGCCGAACATTGCAGCTATGTGCTGTGCACCGATACCGATGGATCGTGGCCATGAAAGGCGTTCATCCGGAGCAACGACGGCTCCTGGAGCGATGGACTTGCCATCACCGTGTATTTTCCATGTGAAGAGGCTCACCTGGGGTTTCTCCTAACGTAACGGGTGGGCTTCCGAAGCCGGTCGAGTTGACTCCGGAGCGAAGCAAGCTCGGGTAGGGAGCTGCTCTAAAGGGCGAAGGTAAACCGCGACTCGGAAGTAGCCGTGTGGGCGCGCCGACTTGCTTTAAGGTTACTCACAAGTTAGTTTTCTACTCGATATATCGGTACGATATATCGATTGATTCATCGAATGGAATTGAGAGCTCATCGTGAAGACTCGTGGAGAATCGCTGGAGTTTGCCCTCCTTGGGCTCCTCTCCCAGAACTCGCTCCACGGTTACGAGTTGCGCAAGCGAATGGCGGCGATTTATGGGCCATTTCGCGCCCTTTCGTTTTCAGTCCTTTATCCGGCACTTCGCCGACTCGTCGCCAGTGGAGATATCGAAGAGGCTGCCTTGGGTGATCGAGGCGGACTCTCAAGGCGCTCACGCATCGTCTATGCGATCACTGAGCGGGGTAAACACCATTTTGCCCAGATGGCCCAAGAGGTTGGGCCCGAAGCATGGGGAGATGACTCTTTCGGAATTCGTTTTGCCTTTTTCAGCCCAACGCCTGCAAGCAATCGGGTTCGAATCATGGAAGGGCGATTGACGCGACTTCGAGAGAAGGTCGCGCTATTAAAGGAAGATCTTGAACGAGATCCGGTCGGAATGGATCGGTACTTAATTGAGTGGCGTAGTCACTCATTGGAATCGGCCGAGCGAGAGATCGCTTGGTTGGAAGAGATGATCAAAAGCGAAAGGAAGTCGTCGTGAGCAATACCGGTGAAATTCGCGTTGCACTTGTGGGCGTAGGAAACTGCGCAAACTCCCTGGTGCAGGGCGTGACCTACTACAAAGATGCACCAGCCGATCAGGATATCCCTGGCTTGATGCACTCGGTGGTGGGTGGCTATCACATCAACTCGATCAAGTTCGTCCTAGCGATTGATGTGGATGCCAAGAAGGTCGGACTTGATCTCGCCGACGCAATCTGGGCCAGCGAGAACAACACCATCAAGTTCTGTGAGGTTGCTAAGACTGGAGTTACTGTCCAAAGAGGCAAGACTCTTGATGGACTTGGTCGGTACTACAAGGAGACCATCACCGAATCCACAGCTCCAGAAATCGACGTCGTTCAAGCGCTTAAGGATGCCAAAGTCGATGTCCTAATCTGCTACTTACCTGTTGGTTCAGAGGAAGCGGCGAAGTTCTACGCACAATGCGCACTCGATGCCAAAGTAGCCTTCGTCAACGCACTTCCTGTCTTCATCGCTTCCGATCCAGTTTGGGCTGAAAAGTTCACCAAAGCTGGTGTGCCTATCGTGGGAGATGACATCAAGAGTCAGGTGGGAGCAACGATCACACATCGAATCATGACCAAGCTCTTCCAAGATCGCGGTGTCTACATCGATCGCACCTACCAACTTAATGTCGGTGGAAACATGGATTTCAAAAACATGCTCGAGCGCGATCGACTTGAATCCAAGAAGATCTCAAAGACACAATCAGTGACATCTCAATTGGATTACGAGATGGAAGACCGGAACGTCCACATCGGTCCGTCGGATTACATCCCTTGGCTCGATGATCGCAAGTGGGCTTATGTTCGAATGGAGGGACGAGCCTTCGGAGATGTCCCGCTCAACAGTGAATACAAACTTGAAGTCTGGGGTTCACCCAACTCTGCCGGAGTGATCATCGATGCGCTGAGGTGCGCAAAGATCGGTCTCGATCGAGGAATTGGTGGTCCATTGCTCTCGCCATCAAGCTACTTTATGAAATCTCCACCGGAGCAATACAGCGATGAAGTCGCACACGATCGCACCGAAGATTTCATCTCCGGCAAACTTCAGCGCTAATCAATGTGACGTGAGCAGCGTTGCGTGCCATCGGGAAGAAGTTCGAGATGTTGGCATGCAACGCCCAGCTTGTCGAAAGCTCCATCGCCGAAATGAGCCCGATAGGCAAGGGCTAACAGAACGCGTGTATTGATCTCAGGGCCCGATGTGATTCCAAGGGCCTTGGCCATGCGGGAAACGGTGTTCTCCACGACCTTCTCGGTGTGTGAAGTTTCTCTTGCGATTGCCGCATTGGAAAGACCGTCGCAAAGATGTTGAGCGACGAGGTGCTCAAAAGGCGTTAGATCCCGCGTAAGGATCGTCAATCGCTCCACAACCGAATTCTAACGCTTGAAAAGTTAATTAGCAGGGCTGTCTCAATCGATAGCTCGCACTCTAGGATTGCCATATGAGCGACGTCATCATTGGCCATTCTGGTCCGGTCACAACTTTGACTCTCAACCGACCAGAGAAGATGAATGCCATCACGCGTTCGATGTACAAATCTCTTGCAGACGGTCTCAACAATGCGGCTGGTGACGAGAACATCTCCGTTGTCGTCATCCAAGCCAATGGTGATCACTTCACGGGCGGCAATGACATCTCCGATTTCCTCAACAATCCGCCACTGGAAGAGGGATCAGAGGTTTGGCAGTTCATAAAGGCCGCACACGAGTTTCCAAAAGTGCTCATCGCTGCGACGCAAGGAAATGCTGTAGGTATCGGGGCGACGATGATCATGCATTGTGACTTCGCCTATTCCGCTCCAACGACGAGATTTCGAATGCCGTTCGTCAATCTCGGATTGGTTCCAGAATTCGGCTCCAGCTTCCTTTTCCCTAAGTCGATGGGTCATCGTCGAGCAGCCGAGTTATTACTGATGGGTAGGGAGTTCACCGCTCATGAGGCTCGCGAATGGGGAATGATCAATGAAGTTGCCGATGATGCTCGAGCTCGCGCTCACGAAGTAGCTGCAATCGTTGCCGAGCAACCACCTAATGCTTTGATGCAAGCAAAGCAGCTGATGAAGAGCCCTGATCACGAGAAACTCAATGTGATCATGAAAGCTGAGGGCGAACTCTTCCAGGCGGCGCTCACTAGCGACGAGGCAACGACAGCATTCATGAACTTCTTGATGCGAAAGGGGCAATGACGATGGCCATTTCAGGAGACCTGCGCGGGAAACGCATCTTCATCACAGGTGGCTCTCGCGGGATTGGTCTCGCGATCGCACTCAAGGCCGCTGCGGATGGTGCAAAGATCGCAATCGCCGCAAAGACCACTGACCCTCACCCAAAATTGCCGGGCACTATATATACCGCCGCTGAAGAGATTAAAGCGGCCGGCGGGGAAGCGCTACCCATTCAATGCGACTTAAGGGATGAAAACCAGATTGAATCATCAGTTGCACTTGCCGCCGAAACTTTCGGTGGTCTAGATATCCTGATCAACAATGCGAGTGCGATAAACCTGACCAACACTGAATCAACACCAGCCAAACGTTTTGATCTGATGTTTGATGTCAATGTGAGAGGAACTTTCTTGACCTCTCAGGCCGCAATCCCTTTCCTCCGAGAAAGCGCAAAGGCGGGTCGAAATCCTCATATCCTCACCTTGTCGCCACCTCTTTCGATGAAAGCGCACTGGTTCAAGAATCATCTTGCTTACACAATGGCGAAATACGGCATGAGTATGTGCGTTCTTGGCATGTCGGCGGAATTCAAGCGCGATTCGATCGCGGTTAATGCGCTCTGGCCAAGAACTGCAATCGATACAGCTGCGTTACAAATGATTCCAGGTGTCGATACATCGCTCTGCAGGAAACCAGAGATCCTGGCTGATGCGGCCTACGTCATTCTTAATCGCTCGAGCAAAGAGTGCACTGGCAATTTCTTTGTTGATGATGAAGTTTTAGCAAGTGAGGGAATTACTGACTTGGATTCGTACGCGGTTGTACCGGGTACGAAAGAATTCCTGCCTGATTTCTTCCTAGATTGATGTCGGATTGATTTCGAATCCGATTCAGTATTAGAAGGTGAAACCTTTGGGAAGCTCGAGGCGATAGCGCTTAAGTAAGGCTTGATCTCGCAAGATTGTGCTCGTCTTGTCGTCGGCCACGATTGCTCCTTCAGCAAGGATCACAGATCTTTCACAAAGCTCGTTGGCAAAGGGAAGATCGTGGGTCACCATGATCAAAGTGATATCTAGATCAGTCAAAATCTCTGCCAATTCACGTCGACTTGCCGGATCGAGATTTGAGGATGGTTCATCGAGGACAAGAATGGATGGATCCATTGCAAGGACCGTGGCAACAGCCACTCGCCGTCTTTGCCCGAATGAGAGATGATGAGGTGGGCGGGCAGCAAATTCGCTCATACCCACTCGTTCAAGGGCAGTTAACACTTTCGCATCAACTTGCTCAGGGGTCAGTCCTAAGTTGCGCGGCCCAAAGGCCACATCCTCAAAGACTGTGGGCATGAAGAGTTGATCGTCGGGATCTTGAAAGACCAATCCAACTTTTGAGCGGATTTGTTTCAACGTTTCCTTGTTAGTTACGTCTACCTTGATTCCATCGATCTCAACCTGACCATGTTGTGCGCCATGGATTCCGTTGAGGTGCATAACAAATGTTGTCTTCCCAGCACCATTGGGGCCTAAGAGAGCTACACGTTCCCCAGGTTGGACTTGAAGGTTGACTCCAAAAAGTGCTTGATGACCATCTGGATAAGCGAAGGCCAGTTCATCGACGCGCAGCGAAGGGGTGGTCATCAGATTACGAACCTATCTATGAGTGAGATGAGAAGTGCAAGTCCAGGTAGAAGAAAGGCAAGCACGTACTGGTTCTTTTCGGGTTTTGGTTCTGCAGATCGGGGAATCACGCCAGTAAAGCCTCGAGAAAGCATCGCTAAATGGACACGCTCACCCCGTTCATAGGAGCGAATGAATAGAGTTGCGATGACACTTGAAAGAATCTTCCAATCTCGGATACCGCGAGCCTCAAAGCCTCGCGAGGACCTTGCGATTCTCATGCGCTCCATCTCATCAGTGACGACATTGATGTAGCGGAGCATGAATGAGGCAATGTTGACCATGATCGCGGGCAACTTCAATCGCTCGAGTCCGCGAAGGATTTCTCTAGCTGTTGTCGTCGAGGAGAGGGTAATGGCGCCCAAAACGCCAAGCGTTCCCTTCGCCACAATCGCTCCGCCAGCGATGATTCCTTCTCGATAGAGAGTGAATCCAGCGACTTCATAACTTTCGCCCGAGCCAAAGAATGGCATCAAGAAGGCAAAGAGAATGAATGGAATCTCAATCAGCGAACGTCGAAGAACGGTTGGAATGGGAAGTTTGGCGACGATGATCGCAGAGAGGATCAGGGTGAAGAAGGCGATGTAGCTACCGTAGTGAGTGATGGGCGTCGAAACTACAACAAAGAGAAAGGAGATCAGCGCCAAGATCTTTAGATGTGCAGGGAGCTGGTGAATTCGACTATGGCCGTGAATGTAGAGCCGTTCACCGGCATCATGCCCATGGTGATGTTCCTGATGCGGATGTTCCTCAGCTTTTATAGGGAAATTGATTTTTACTTCCCCTTTTTCGCAAGATACTTGAAGATAAGCGCTGACACGACAAGGGTCACTAGAACGCCGACGATTCCACTCAATCCAACGCTAAGACGTTCATTCTCGACTCCTGAAACACCATAATCAGCGAGCGGGGAGCCAGAGTTGATGGGATCTTTAGCTGTATCGATAAAACCTTGATCTTCTGCGACTTTCTCAAGCCCATCTGGACTCGACGAAGCGTAGAAAGAGATCACCCCTGCCGTGATGGCTGAGATCGCGATGCCCGCGAGAAGGAACTTATTTGTGAGGAACTCCTTCAATTACATCACCTTCTTGATTGTGAGGGCAGGCGCAATGGCTCGCCAACCAAAGACCAAGTCACTTCTTGACGCAAGTACGGCTGAGAGAGTGAGCGCAGTGATGAGCCCCTCACCGATACCGATCAATACGTGGGTGGAGAACATGGCGGTGAAGACCGTAGAAACCGGAATCGTTGACTCTGCCCCTAATGCGTATTGAATGACGAATCCAGTTGCAGCCAGTGGAACTTGGAGCAAAGCAGCGATAAATCCGGCGACGGGGATAGAGCTCTTCTTCTTGGGCATGATCTTCCGCACGAGGAGGAAGACGAGATATCCGCCCCAAACACCGATCAAAGAAAGGTTGAAGACATTCAAGCCAATCGCGGTAAGACCACCGTCAGCAAAAAGGAGTGCTTGAAGGATTAGGACGATAGTGATGGCAAGAGTGGCAGCGTATGGGCCGATCAAGATGGCGGCGAGCGCGCCGCCAAGGAGGTGGCCACTGGTTCCCGCCGCGACCGGGAAATTGATCATCTGTGCTGCAAAGATGAAGACTGTAGTTAGGCCAGCAAGGGGGGCAGTCTTGTCATCGAGTTCACCCCGGGCGCCTCTCAGTGCCACGGCAACGCCGATGGCCGAAAGGACCATAAAGAGGGTGGAGATGGGAATCGTAATGAAGCCATCTGGTATGTGAAGGAGCGGGATGATCACGTATGGGAGTGTAATGCAAATAACTTGCATCTGCGAAAGATTACTGAAAGGTAGTTCACACACTTCGTTAGGTTGACGCCGTGAGTCAACCGAGCAAAGCCCGAATCTGGGGAGCGCTCTGGGTGGTCTACCTGGTCTGGGGGTCGACTTACCTTGGGATCGAATATGCGATCGAATCTATGCCGCCCCTTCTCGCGATGGGCTCTCGCTTTCTTGCAGCTGGACTCATTATGGTCGCTGCGCTCGCACTCCGTTATGGCGTGGGATTCCTGGCTATCACGCGCAGACAAGCGCTCTTTCTCACCATCCTCGGGTCCTTGTTGTTGGGACTTGGTCTCGGAATGGTCACTATGGCACAACATAATGATGTGCCAACTGGAATGGTCGCACTCTTAATCGCGGCGCTTCCACTATGGATCGCCATTTTCAAAGTGATTGATGGAAAACCATCTTCGCCCCTTAGCTGGTTAGGAATTGCGATTGGCTTCATCGGCGTCGGTTTGCTACTACAACCTGAACTGAGTAAGCCGAACAACGGTAACCATATCTTCTGGATGGGTATGGTGATCTTTGGGAATATGGGTTGGGCGCTGGGCACTTACCTCGCGCCACGAATGGAACTTCCCAAGAGCACGCTGGTGGTAACGGCATATCAAATGCTCTTCGGTGGAATTTCAATGACCACTGTCGCGCTCCTTTTGGGCGAAGATGTTTCCAATCTTCTCGATGCGACGGCGAAGTCATGGGGTGGATGGATCTTCCTAGTACTTATTGGCTCGATTGCCACCTACACCGCGTATCTCTGGCTAGTTAAGAATACTTCGGTAGGGCTCATCGCAACCTACGCATACGTCAATCCAGTGGTGGCGATCATCTTAGGAACAATCTTTTTAGATGAGAAGCTTTCAATAACGCTATTTTTTGGAGCCCTTGTTGTGATTACAGGTGTTGCCCTTGTCGTTTGGGTCGAGTCTCGAGCTGATCGAAGACCATCTCTGCCCAGCGCATGATAGGAGCCTTCCAGAGCGATTCCAATTCGCTCATCTTTGCGGAGACTTCGTCTGCAATTCCTGTCCTCATATCTGAGCGTCGGTAAGCCTCGTCAGCCTTCTTTTCCCACAACTTGACGATGGTCGGATCCGCTTCTGGATGGAATTGCACTCCATAGTGAATCTTGCCAACGCGATAAATCTGGTTACTGCAATGGTGGGAGGATGCAAGAGAGGTCGCGTTACTTGGTAGGCGAGATACGACATCTTGATGCCATTGAATTGTCGCCACTTTGCGTGAAGCGAATTCTCCAAAAATCAGATCGTCACCCTGGCTTACTTCGATCTCCGTCAATCCGATCTCAGGTTGATCACCTTTATCGATCTCTCCATCAAGACTCACGGCCAACAACTGTGAGCCGAGACAAATGCCGAGTACAGGTAGATCATGTGACACTGCATCTGCGATCAGCGATCTCTCAATCGGTAGCCACGGCGCCTGACCGTCATCGAGAGCGCCTATCGAGCCTCCGAGCGGAATGAGAGCTGCAAGATCTTGATCGCCGACATATCGTTGAAGGTCGGCAACATTGCGAGGTAGCGGTTGTTCTGCGTAAGCGTGGATCGTTCTAATTTCGAATCCTGCTTCAGTTAGCCATTTACCTAGGAGATTGATCGGCGCAGAGGGACCATTTTGAATCGCAACGATCACAGGCATCATGATTCGATCCTAATGAGTAGATTGCCCTCATGACGACTCCCGAGCATCGCCATAATGCATTCGAGCCCATCGATGAGCCTCATGAGAGACGGTGGCTGTCGAGGGCGCTAAGCGACGAGACGTTTGGCGGGGCACTCCTTTTGATTGCGGGCGTTACGGCATTCGTCATCGCTAATTCGCCACTGGGGGATTGGTATTCCGATCTTCGCAATACCAAAGTGGGCTTTGAGAGCATCGATCTAAAACTGACTCTTGCACATTGGGCCGCTGATGCCTTCCTGGCCATATTCTTCTTCGTGGCTGGCCTTGAGTTGAAACATGAATTCACTCATGGTTCATTGGCGCAACGAAAGCAAGCAGTTGTTCCAGTGATTGCGGCCATTTCGGGAATGGCCTTTCCAGCGATCGTGTATCTCGTCATGGTGCGTGGTCAAGAAGGCGCTCAAATAGGTTGGGCAATTCCAGTAGCAACCGATATCGCCTTTGCTTTGGCAGTTTTGGCTGTTGCCGGCAGGGGCCTTCCCTTGGAACTTCGTGCCTTTCTTCTTGCCCTCGCAGTCGTCGACGATCTTGGTGCTATTACGGTGATCGCACTCTTCTACTCGGAGAAGATGGATCCTTTCTTCCTCGTTCTCACAATCTTGCTCTTACTTGTTTATGGGTTCATCCAGAGAACGCGCTTTACCAACTGGTACATAGTTCTTCCACTCGCTCTCGTAATCTGGTGGAGTACATATCAATCAGGAGTGCATGCCACCGTCGCTGGCGTGGCGCTAGCTCTGCTGACTCGACTTAAGAATTCTGATAGTTCTGCATCGCCTGCGAGTATCGCCGAAGAGCGGGTGCGACCTATTTCAGTCGCCATTGCCGTTCCGTTCTTTGCATTCACCGCAGCTGGAGTAGATCTGCGGTCGCTCGGTATTGAGACAATTGGCGAGCCGATTTCAATAGCAGTGATTGCTGGATTGGTATTGGGCAAGCCAATTGGCGTTCTAGGGGCGACCTATCTACTGACACGGTTCACGTCTGCTCGCCTCAATGAGAATCTGCGATGGCGGGATCTTTTGAGTGTCGGGCTGCTCGCGGGAATAGGCTTTACAGTCTCGCTTCTGATTGCCGAACTTTCATTTGAAGATAGCAGCACTGCCCTTGCAGCCGGGAAGATGGGCATCCTCACCGGAAGTGTGCTTTCAGCCCTTCTTGCCGTCATTTTTCTGCGACTTTCTCGGCGCAAAGTTAAGTGAAATAAAGAAACCCCCTGACTCACCAGGGGGTTTCTTTATTGGATGATTTCTTAGAGATCGTAATAGAGCTCGAACTCTGCTGGATGTGGTCGAAGTCGTACGTAATCCACTTCTTGGCTTCGCTTCACGCTGATCCAGGTATCGATGAGATCCTGAGTAAAGACGCCACCTTTAGTCAAGAAGTCATTGTCTCTCTCTAGATTATCGAGAACCGCATCAAGAGAGCCAGGAACTTGAGATATCGCCTTGGCCTCATCGCCCTCCAACTCATAGAGGTCCTTATCGACAGGTGCCGGTGGTTCGATCTTGTTCTGGATTCCATCAAGTCCTGCCATGAGCATCGCCGCGAACGCAAGATATGGATTCGACGAAGGATCCGGGCAGCGGAACTCGATGCGCTTGGCCTTAGGACTTGATCCAGTAATTGGAATGCGGATACACGCGCTTCGGTTTCGCGCAGAGTAGACCAAATTCACTGGAGCTTCATAGCCTGGAACCAATCGCTTATAAGAATTGACCGTCGGATTAGTGAATGCCAAGAGCGATGGGGCATGCTTGAGAAGCCCGCCGATATACCAACGAGCTAGATCGGAAAGGTCGGCATATCCCTCACCGAAGAAGAGCGGCTTTCCATCCTTCCAAAGTGATTGATGGACATGCATTCCTGAACCATTGTCACCAAAGAGTGGCTTCGGCATAAATGTTGCTGTCTTACCAGACTGCCACGCAGTGTTCTTGATGATGTACTTGAATTTCATCAAGTCATCGCCGGCATGCAGGACATCGTTGAAGCGGTAATTGACTTCCATCTGACCCGCTGTACCCACCTCATGATGTGCGCGTTCAACGGAAAGTCCGACTTTCTCGAGATTCATCACCATTTCATCTCGAAGATCTGCGAATTGATCGGTTGGGGAGACCGGGAAATAGCCGCCTTTGATACGAGTGCGATAACCGCGGTTAGGGGTGCCATCGGCATCTTCTTCAATTCCAGTGTTCCATGCTCCCTCATACGAATCGATGTGGTGGAAGGCCTGATTCATTCCAGTGAGGAATCGGATCCGATCGAAGACATAGAACTCTGCTTCGGGAGCGAAGAAGGCGGTATCTGCGATACCAGTTGACTTCATGTAATCGACTGCCTTCTTGACAATACCCCGTGGATCTCTTGAGTAGGGCTCATTGGTGATCGGGTCATGTACAGAGTGTGTGATGATCAAAGTCTTCTCTTTGCGGAAGGGATCGATGAAGGCAGTCTCGGGCGCTGGAAGCAATTTCATGTCTGATTCATGGATTGATTGGAAACCTCGAATCGATGATCCATCAAACATTTGACCGCCGTCGAGCATCTCTTGTGTGAGATTCGCGGCGGGAATATTGAAATGATGTTGGATTCCCGGTAGATCAATGAAACGAATGTCAACGAACTTCACATCATTCTTCTTGACGTAGTCGATGATCTCGCTTGAGTTCTTGAACATACTTTCCTCTTCCTTGACATTCTTGAGTGTCAGTTTCCTGATCGCCTCTGCCGTAAGTATTGCCGCGACGCTGCGGTCGGCTCGAGCTATGTGGCGCAGGTTAGATTCCGCGCGTGAAAGACCCGTGACTGGATTGTTACGGGCATGTTACTTGGCCGAGAGTTTGGGTGATTCTGACTACTATCCCGGCATGACGAGCGCCAACCGCGGTGAGATTGCAGGGATGGGTCGGCGTTTTGCCGCTCTCACACTGGATTGGTTGATGAGTTGGGCGGTTGGTTCGTTGGCCTTCGACCAAGCGGAAGGTCGACCTATCTGGGTCGCGGCGGTATTTTTCTTCGAGATCGTACTTTTCACCACGCTAACGGGATCTTCAGCCGGACAACGAATTCTCAACCTTTCAGTGGGGAGTTGCCCCGACGGACAGGCACTCGGTTTCGGCAAGATTCTGCTTCGAACGGCGCTCATCCTTCTTGTAATCCCAGCGGTTGTCTTTGATTCAGATGGCCGAGGATTGCACGATCGAATCGTTCAAAGCGCAGTCTTTAAACGATAGGCATTGAGATCAAGGACGCTTTGGAATTTTGATGTTCTTAGGCATCGGTCCTTTGGGAAGCGGAATGTTCATGCCGCCGACAGATTTGATGCGTGCTCGCAACTCGCGCACTTGAGGCATGGAGAGCTTCTTCGGAAATTTCTTCATCGCTCTTTGCAATTTGCGTACCGAAACTTGATCTGAAAGTTCACCACAAATCAGAGTGTGAACGGGAACGCCCGGCGCAACTCGCTCCATGCGCTTTCGTTCGTCATTGAGCAGTATCTTCACACCATCGCGTCCTTCTCCAACAAGGACTATGCCAGCTTTACCAACGGCTCGGTGGACCATATCTTGATGGCGATTGACGTTAACTGCGGTATCAACTGTCCACCCTTTGCGAATCGACATAAGCACGCTCGCGGCCGCTCCCGCTTGACCCTCGATGGTGGAGTAGGCAGCAGATGTGGCGGCTCTGGTAAAGACGATGAAGGAAACCAAGAAAGCGAAGGGGACGGAGAGGAATGCTGCATATCCGGGACGACCGAGGATGGCGCCGATCATGATTCCAAGAGCAAGCACTGCGATGAAGATCAAGGAGAGGAGGGCCGCGATATAAGGCTTCTCCTTCTTTGTGACAGCGTACGCGTCACGAATGACCTTGAATCGAGGGCCTCGGTTCGCGCGCGCGGACTTCTTTGCCGCTTTACGCTCTGATCGGGAGAGTTTCTTATCGCTTTCAGCCATGTGGCGGAGTTTATCTGCCTTCTCGTTCTAGCTTTTCCCGAGCGACGATCATCTCTAATTCCTCGGCCGTTGGGGCGGTGCCACCTAGGCGCGGCGGAGCCCACGGCTCACCATTGGGAATATCCGGATAATTCTCTTGGGCAAGTTGGAGCAACTCGCTCATCTTTTCCCTGAGGGTCTCCATCTCCACTTCAATATCCGCATCATCAGGAACGGAATATGGAGCGCCGACTGAGATAGTGATCGGAATCCTTTGGCGTTTGAAGTTTCTAGGTTGGCGTTTGGTCCATATCCGTTGACTTCCCCAAATCACAGTGGGAATGATGGGAACTCCAGAATCCATCGCAAGTCGGATCACGCCACTTTTCATTTCTTTCAATTCGAAGGTGCGCGAGATGGTTGCTTCCGGAAATATCCCGACGATCTCGCCGCCGCGGAGGGCTTTGAGTGCTTCGACATACGAAGGTGCGCCATTCTTGCGATCGACACTGATGTGGTGCATTCCGCGCATCAACGGCCCGGAGATCGGATGATCGAATACTTCTTTCTTTGCCATGAAACGGACCAACCGACCAGCGGGAAGAGCTGCTGTGCCTGCAAGCGCAAAGTCGAGATAGCCGATGTGATTGATAGCCATCACTGCTCCACCGTGACGGGGGATGTGAGCTTCGCCGAGGATCGTCAGACGCAGACCAAGATAGCGCCAAAAGCCTTGGACGACTTTTATGACCGCGGGGTAGACCAGATCTGGCATGTTTTCTTTCTATCCCTATTTCTGATCTCTAGCAGCGAGAGCCTCTTCATAGAGACGACGCGCGCGATATGAGGATCGGACTAGAGGGCCGCTCATCACGCCAACGAATCCAACCTCTCTTGCCTCTGCAGCTAATTCAACGAATTCTTCAGGTTTGACCCAGCGTTCGACAGGGTGGTGTCGATTCGTTGGACGTAGATATTGTGTAATGGTGATCAGATCGCATCCAGCGTCACGCATATGGCGAAGTGCCGATGAGATCTCTTCGCGTGTCTCTCCCATGCCGAGGATGAGATTGGATTTGGTGATCAGGCCAAAATTGCGCGCTTTCGTAATCACAGAGAGGGATCTCTCGTAATTGAAGGCAGGGCGAATTCTTTTGAAAATGCGCGGGACAGTTTCGACGTTGTGAGCGAAGACTTCAGGTCGGGATTCAAAGACCTCGGTGAGAAGTTCATCTTTCGATGAGAAATCCGGTGCGAGCATCTCCACTCCACATCCAGGGACTCGTTCGTGGATTGCTCTGATCGTCTCCGCATAGAGCCAGGCACCCTCATCGTCGAGGTCATCGCGAGCGACCCCGGTGACGGTGGCATATCGAAGCTCCATCCGTTCCACGGATTCTGCGACGCGTCTAGGTTCATCGCGATCGAGAAGATTTGGTTTTCCAGTTGCGATGTTGCAGAAATCGCAACGTCTCGTGCAGGTATCGCCTCCAATGAGGAACGTTGCTTCACGGTCTTCCCAGCATTCGAAGATGTTGGGACATGCCGCCTCTTGGCAGACAGTATGTAGACCTTCCTTCGATACCAGTGATCGAAGTCCTGAGTAGTTCGGTCCCATTACGGCCTTGGTTTTGATCCATTCAGGTTTTCTCTCAATGGGCACAGCCGCATTTTTTGCTTCTATACGCAACATCTTTCGGCCCTGCGGTGAAGTGATGCTCATATCAGCCCCTTAAGCGTGGTGTTCATATCCGCCGTGAATGTGTCGATGACATCTCCGATGGAGATCTCACGCCCCAGCTCATGCGAGATCGACGTCACCGCCGAGTCCGCGATCCCACAAGGGACGATTTCGTTATAGGCATCGAGGGAACAATTCACATTGACGGCAAAGCCATGCATCGTCACGCCTTGTGCTACGCGAATTCCTATAGCGGCAATCTTTCTAATTCCATCGATCCAAACTCCGGACCTGCCCGGTACGCGTTCACCTTCGATGCCGAACTTCGCAAGAGAAGTGATGATCGCGGCTTCTATTTCACGTACATAGCCAACGAGTTCTCGTGGTTCTCGAAGTTTGATGATCGGATAACCGACCAATTGACCAGGGCCATGCCAGGTGATCTTTCCGCCTCGGTCTACATCAATGACGGGGGAGTGAACGGGACGCTCGTGTAGCTCCGTTCTTTTCCCCGCTGTAAAGGTAGGCAGATGCTCGAGGAGCAAGAGTGTTGAGTTCGATTCACCCAACGCCACCTTTTGGTGAATCGACTTCTGAAGCTCGAGAGCCCAGGCGTAGTCGATAGGACCCGAATCAAGCAGGGTAATCAATTCAATTCCGGCGCCGAGGGGTTCGATCGAAAGACTGGGTGCCAAATCGAGGTGTGCCACGCCCTAAGCCTACGTCCGGGATGAAGAAGGTGGGATCGCGAACTAGAATCAACCTCTCATCCGGCGTATCCGCCGACTTCATACCCGCTCAGATACCGGCCAGGAAGGCATATTCGTGTCGCAAACCACAGAACAAAAGAGAGTCGTCAAAGGTCGAAAGCCGCTTTACATCGCGATCATCGCGATCATCGCATGGCTTTCCATCGGCGGGATCTCAGGACCAGTCTTTTCCAAGATCTCCACGGTTCAAGAGAACGATAATTCAGCCTTCTTGCCCGAAAGTGCAGAGTCGACCATCGCGAGTGAAGTCATCGTCAAATTCCAAGATCAATCCGCTGATCTACTTCCGACATTGATACTCCTCGAGGGAGATGTCGGCCCCACCACGAATCCATCACTCTTTCAAGCCATCAACGATTATGCCCAAACTTTACCGACCAAGGTTCTCCCTGAATCCGGAAAATCGCTCTCCACTTATTTTGCTCCTGGAATTCCCCTCGCCGTCATTCCGGCCGAGGACGGCAAGGCAGCCTTGATCAATATTCAAATCAATAGTGTTATCGCTGGCGAAAGTATCAACGACGAGCCTGCCCTTCCGTTGATTATCGAGTTCATACGCGAAGATGTGAAATCGGTTTTTGAAGAGTCAAGTGTTGATTCTTACGTCACCGGCGCGGGAGGAATCTTCGCAGATCTCTTCAATGCTTTCGGGTCAATCGATTCGACACTTTTCTTAACGACACTTGGTGTCGTCTCGATCATTTTAATCTTGGTCTATCGATCACCGTTGTTATGGTTGATTCCGCTCTTCAACGCAGTCTTTGCGCTCACTTTTGCCACATTCATCGTCTATCACCTAGCCAAGAACGACATCATCGACCTCAATGGCCAAACTCAAGGAATTCTCGATGTTCTCGTCCTAGGCGCAGCCACTGACTATGCGCTCCTATTGATCTCACGGTATCGAGAAGAACTTCATAACCATGAGTCTCGCTATGAAGCGATGGCAATCGCTTGGCGAGGAACAGTCGAACCGATTCTTGCATCAGGCGGAACAGTCATCGCTGGCTTGATGGTTCTCTTACTCTCAGATCTCTCGAGTAATCGCGGCTTGGGCCCAGTCGGTTCGATTGGAATCGCTTGTGCCATGCTCGCAGCGCTCACATTCCTACCAGCTGCCTTAGTCCTCTTAGGACGGTGGATCTTCTGGCCGAAAGTTCCGAAATATGACCATGCAGATGAGAAGCTCTCAGGTCTTTGGTCGAAAGTCGGCGCCCTCGTTGATCGCAAACCAAAACAAGTTGGAGTTGCTACAGCGCTGGGATTGATTATCTTCGCGGGTTTCTCACTTTCGCTCAATACATCAGGAGTAGCGCAAACGGATGTCTTTACGACGAAACAAGATTCCGTTCGTGGCTTGGAACGACTGGGTCTGCACTTCCCAAGCGGTGAAGGAACTCCAGTTGAGATCGTCGTAACAGAGGATCGCGTTGCAGGGGCTACGGCAGCACTCCTTGCAATCGATGATGTCGCTGAGGTTGCGCCAGCAACTCTTCGAGATCCCGCTACCGGTGCTCCAACTTCGTCAGTCAAGATCGTGGATGGAAAAGTTCTCCTCAATGCGACTTTGGCGGTACCTGCGGATTCAGGTGAAGCGAAAGATTTGATTCCGGTCATTCGTGAAGCGGTCAAGAAGGTGGACTCAAGTGCTCTTGTTGGTGGTCAAACAGCCGTAAGTTTTGACATCGACAAATCCTCTCGTCGTGACAATCAAGTCATCATTCCGGTTGTGTTGCTCTTGATCGCAATCATCCTTGCATTGCTGCTTCGAAGTATCTTGGCGGCAGGGTTACTGCTTTTGACCGTAGTCCTCTCCTTTGCAGCGACACTTGGTGTCTGCGCATTGATCTTTGAGAATGTCTTCGGATTCCCATCGACTGATGCCGCCTTCCCGCTCTTTGCATTCGTCTTTCTCGTTGCGCTCGGCATTGATTACAACATCTTCTTGATGACGCGCGTTCGTGAAGAATCACAGAAGATCGGTACTCGTGCCGGCATCATAAAAGGACTGACTGTCACCGGTGGAGTCATCACGTCAGCGGGAATTGTCCTTGCGGCTACATTTGGTGTCCTAGGGATTTTGCCGTTGGTCTTTCTCGCTCAACTCGGCTTTGCTGTGGCCTTCGGCGTCCTCTTGGATGCCTTAGTCGTTCGCTCACTTCTCGTCCCCGCCTTGGTTCGGATTATTGGACCGAAGATTTGGTGGCCATCAAAGTTGCAGTATGAAAAGTCCAACGTTTGACATAGCAATCGTCGGGGCCGGTCTTGCTGGCCTCGCGGCAGCTCGGCGCGCTCAGGAACTTGGAGCCAGCGTCGCCATATTCGATGGAGCTGATCGGGTGGGTGGACGCGTCAGAAGCGATCGGGTCGGTGAATTCATCTGTGACCGTGGGTTCCAACTGATCAACCCGTCTTATCCCGCTCTCGCACGGTATTACAAGCCCGAGAGATTTCACTTCCTCACCCGAGGGATTGAAGTGGTCATTGGGAAGCGAGTGCATCAACTTGGCGATCCTCGCACAGGTTTGCACTCAGTACTTGGTGCAGCATCGGGAGCGACTGGTTCAGTAAAAGAGAAGGTTAGATTCTTGCGATATCTGCAGGGTGTTTCGCGGGGGAAATTCAAGGAAGGCGATAGCGATATCTCTTTCGAAGAAGAGATGCTTGAAAAAGGAATCGGGACTTTCTACGCAAGAGTGATCGGCCCCTTTGCTTCGGGTGTTTTCCTCAATCATCCTGCTCAGATTTCAGCGCGGGTAGCGCGAGAGCTCATCCACTATTTCATGATCGGGCGTCCGGGGCTTCCTCTCGGGGGAGTGGGTAAAGTCTCGGAGGCTCTTGCAGAAAGTTTAGATATTCACCTCAATTCATCCATAGATGAGGTTGGACCCGACTACATCCGCCTAGGTCGTAAGAAAATAAGAGCTCGTTCAGTGATCATCGCGACGGATGCGATCTCTGCGACATCTCTTATCGGAGAGTACAACAATAAGAAGCGACGACTTGCCTCGAAGATGTCGGGAAGCACTACCTGGTATCACAGTGTCGAAGCTGAAGATTTTCCACACTTCCTTCGCATCGACGGAATGAATCGCGGTCCGATCACAAATACGATCGCACTATCGAAGCTTGCGCCGGAATATGCTCCGCCAGGAGAGACTCTCGTGTCCTCGACAGTTATGAACTCATACGGCCAAGAAGTCAGCGAAGCTCGAGTGCGAACACATCTCTCAGAACTCTGGGGAAGAGAGACTCATTCGTGGAAATTGGTGAGTAAGTATTCGATTCCTAAGTCCCTACCGTTGATGTTCCCTGGGGTAGGTCGAGAGACGAGTCTTGCGTTGCCTCGTTGCAAGGGTGAAACCCCGAAATTTTTGGCTGGCGATTTTCTTGGGCTACCAGCTCAGCAAGGCGCAATGGAATCCGGAATTGATGCCGCAGAGCAAGCCTGGCACTCTCTCTGAAGGTTACTTGACCAGTTCGACTAGGGCTGTAGGTAATTGAGGAAAGTCGAATTGGAAGCCTGCATCAATGAGTCGTTGCGGCAGGATTCTCTTGCTTCCAAGGATCTCAGTTGAAAAACCACCAAGAGCGATCTTTAGCGCAATAGCCGGTGCAGGGAAAAGCGCTGGCCTTCGCAGAGCTCGCGCCAATGCCGCAGTGAACTCAGCATTGGTCACTGGATTCGGAGAGGTAAGGTTCACCGCTCCTTCGATATCTGCATCCAAGAGGTACGAAATCGCCTTGATTTCATCATGCAGTGTGATCCAAGACCACCATTGCTTGCCGTTTCCTAGGCGACCACCTAAGCCCATTTTGAAAAGTGGCATCATGCGACCCAATGCGCCGCCGGTTGGATCAAGAACGAGTCCAGTTCGAATCTTCACGGTGCGAACCGAGGGTGCTGCATCGGCAGCCGCTTCCCACTCCTTACAAACGGATGCGAGGAAATCATCACCTGCGCGATCACTTTCGGTGACTGCGCGATTTCCAGTTTCTCCATACCAACCAATAGCGGATCCAGAGATGAAGACACTGGGCTTCAGTTTCTCAACTGCCGCTGCGATCGTATTTGTTCCATAAAGTCTGGAATTGAGTATCTGTGCCTTGTATTTTTTACTCCAGCGCTTGTCACCGACTCCAGCGCCTGCGAGATGTATGACCGCGTCAACTCCTTCAAGGGGAGCCAGATCGACTGTTCCAGCGTTTGGATCCCAGAAAACTTCATCAGGGGCAACCGGTTTACGACGTACCAGGCGTTGAACGGTGTGGCCTTCCGCCTTCAGATGGCCAACTAGAGCCGTTCCGATAAGCCCAGAAGCTCCGGTAATTGCAACTCTTTGCTTAACAGACATGAAATCCTCGAATCTATTCTGGAGTTACGGTTTACGAGAGGCCGAGATCCGATTCAAAACGACCACCTTCGAGCCGCTCTTTGAGTGTTGAGAGGAAACGAGCCGCATCTGCACCATCAACAATACGGTGGTCATAAGAAAGAGCGAGATAGACCATGGATCGAATCGCAATGGTTTCACTGCCATCGTTACCTTTGATGACCATAGGACGTTTGACGACTGAGCCGACGCCGAGAATCGCAACTTGAGGCTGGTTGATGATCGGAGTGTCAAAAAGCGCACCGCGACTTCCCGTATTGGTGATGGTGAATGTGCCACCGCCCAATTCATCAGGAGAGATCTTGTTGTCGCGGGTACGTGCAGCTACATCAGCGATCTTACGAGCGATGGCACCCATGTTGAGATCACCTGCATCTTTGATGACTGGAACCAGCAGTCCACGATCGGTATCTACTGCAATGCCCAGATGCTCGGCCCCGTGATAGATGATCTCTTCGCCTTCGATCGATGAATTAACCACTGGATGCTGCTTGAGAGCCTCGCAGGTTGCAACGGCGAAGAACGGCAAGAAGGAGAGCTTTACGCCTTCTCGAGATTCGAAACTACCTTTAGCGCGATTTCGAAGACGATCGATCGCAGTTACATCGACTTCGACGACAGTTGTGAGTTGAGCTGATACTTGAAGTGACTCGATCATGCGTGCCGCTATAACTTTTCGCAAACGAGTCATTGGGACGCGAGTTCCGCGTAGTGGAGATGCGGTAACCGGTGCTGGTGCAGCAGATCGAATTGGAGCGGGCGCTGACGGAGCGCTGCCGCTCTGTTGTGAGGGAGCAGCGGCAGTTACGTCTTCTTTTCGAATACGACCTCCAACGCCACTGCCACGAACGGTTGAGAGATCTACGCCGAGTTCTTGCGCCAATTTGCGAACTATGGGGGTCACATAAGCATCAGTTGCCTGGACAGCGGCAACTGGGGCCGCCTGGACAATCGGAGCAGGAGCAGCAACGGGAGCAGGAGCAGCAACCGCAGCCACCTGGACAACGGGAGCAGGAGTTGGTGTGGGAGCAGCCGGTGGAGTGACTGGGGTTGGAGCTGGTGTTGGAACGCTCCCAGAAACGCCAATCGAAGCCAGACGCGCACCGACGGGAACAGTTTGATCAACATTGACATCGATAGAGATCAAGACGCCAGCTGCCGGAGATGGAATCTCAGTATCCACTTTGTCTGTTGAAACTTCCAGAAGTGGTTCATCGACTGCAACGAGATCACCGACCGATTTCAACCATCGCGTCACAGTTCCTTCGGTGACAGATTCACCGAGAGCAGGCATCGAGACAATCGTTGTTCCGCCGCTAGGAGCTGGAGAAACTGGCGCTGGAGTGGAAGCAACTGGCGCAGAAGCAACTGGCGCTGGAGTCGGGGTGGTTACAGGCTCTGGCTTCACTTCAACGACAGGCGTGGCGGCAGGTGCTGGTGCAGGAGCTGATGCTCCATCTTCAATGACGGCAAGCTCAGCGCCGACTTCAACCGTTTGATCAACTTGGACGACGATCTTGGAGAGGGTTCCTGCAGCAGGCGAAGGAATTTCGGTATCCACTTTGTCGGTAGAGACTTCAAGTAATGGCTCATCAAGAGCGACGCTATCGCCCTCTTTCTTCAGCCAACGCGTCACAGTGCCTTCAGTGACGCTCTCACCAAGCGCCGGCATCTTTACCGAGAATGACATCTTTCTCCTTAACTTCCTGCTCTTACTTTAGTCGTGGTCATCAAACTATGGCGATTTGGTTAACCGTGAGCATGAAGCGGCTTGCCCGCAAGCGCGAGATGAGCCTCTCCCATTGCCTCAGAGAGTGTTGGGTGTGCGTGGATAAATTGAGCGACATCGTTTGCATCGGCCTCCCAATTGAAGATCAGTTGAGCTTCGGCAAGCAGTTCGCCCACTCGAGAGCCGACCATATGGATTCCCAGTATCGGGCCATTTTTCGCTGCGACTAATTTCACTGATCCAGCGGTCTTGAGGATCTGAGCCTTTCCATTGCCAGCCAAGTCATAATTGAGCTCTACAACATCGTGTCCACGCTCTTTTGCTTGAGCCGTCGTCAACCCGACTGAAGCGACTTCTGGTTCAGAGTAGGTAACACGGGGGATTCCATCGTAGTTAATTGCGCGAGGGTTAAGCCCTGCCACCTCTTCGGCCACCATGATGCCTTCGGCGAAACCAACATGTGCAAGTTGAAGAGTTGGAATCAGATCTCCGACTGCCCAGATACCAGGGATATTCGTCCGACACTTATCGTCGACCAGCACGTATCCACGATCCATAGCAATACCTTGTTCTTCATACCCAAGTCCCTGTGAGACAGGTCCACGCCCGACTGCTACCAAAAGCAAATCAGCGCTGTGCGTCGATCCATTTTCCAGCGTTACCGTGACTGAGTCTGAAGTGACGCTGGCTCCTGTGAAGCGAACTCCAACTTCGAATTTGATGCCACGTTTGCGGAATGCACGTTCTAGCTGCTTGCTGGAGGTTTCGTCCTCAAGTGCGATTAACCGAGGAAGCGCTTCAATGATCGTGACCTCTGCGCCAAAGGACTTCCAAACCGAAGCAAATTCACAGCCAATGACACCGCCGCCGAGAACAATGACACTCTTGGGGACGTAATCCATATGCATCGCATGGTCCGAGGTAACGATACGTTTTCCGTCGATCTCAAGTCCAGGTAGCGTCTTCGGATAAGAACCCGTAGCCAGCAGGACATTCTTTCCTTGATATCGAACGCCGTTGACTTCAACGGTATCTCGAGCTACGAGTTTGCCTTCACCTTCGACGTAGGTGATATTTCTAGATTTCACAAGACCTTGGAGACCTTTGTGGAGTTTTGAGATGACACCATCCTTGTAGGCGTTCACTCCCGCCATATCCATCGAATGGAACTCGGCTTTGACTCCGAAGGTATGCGCTTCTCTGGCGTTGTCTGCTATCTCACCCGCATGAAGGAGTGCCTTGGTTGGGATGCAACCTCTATGGAGACAGGTTCCACCAAGTTTGTCGCGTTCGATCAGAACGACGCGAAGACCCAACTGCGATGCGCGAAGGGCTGCGGCATAGCCACCTGAACCCCCACCGAGAACGACGAGATCAAAATCCAACGTCATGCACCTCTATTTCCCAACTAGCGTGATGAAAAGTTCACCGAATTACTCTGCAATTCTGCCAGTTCTACGAGGAAGCAGTTGCCTCCGCAAGGGCGATGAGAGAGTGAACTGCGACTCCCGTTCCGCCTACCGGGGTATAGCCATGAGGTTTCCCCTCGTTGTAAGCGGGACCTGCAATGTCCAAATGGAGCCATGGCAGGTCGCTGGCAACGAACTCTCGCAAGAAGAGACCCGCAACGAGCATCCCGCCCATACGATCACCGATGTTGGCCATATCGGCCACGGGAGAATCGAGAGAGGCTCGCAATTCCTCCGGAAGTGGCATCGGCCAGAATTGCTCTCCGGTGCCCTCCGTTACCTTTAGGAATTGGGAGCGGAAATCATCATTGTTCGTCATCACCGCTGAAGTGCGAGTGCCCAATGCAACAACTTGGGCTCCGGTTAAGGTGGCAACATCCACGATGCCATCTAAGCCACCAGCTTTCTGGCCAACCTCAGCAGCTCGGACTAAAGCATCAGCAAGGATCAATCGCCCTTCTGCATCTGGATTGAGCACTTCGACTGTCTTTCCGCCATAGATAGTGATGATGTCCGAGGGGCGAGTTGCGCTGTCGCTGACCATGTTCTCGGCAAGCGGCGCCCAGGCATCAATGGCGACCGAGAGTTTCAATCGAGCGATTGCTATGACGGCCGCAGTTACCGCTGCTGCGCCGCTCATATCTGATTTCATCGCCTCCATGCCTTGTGCTGGTTTGAGCGCGAGTCCACCAGTGTCGAAAGTAATTCCTTTTCCTACGAATGCCAGCCGTTTAACGGATTTTTTGGCGGGGGTATAGGAGATATGAAGCAGTCGTGGCGGGTTGGCTGAACCTTGACCAACTGCAGTGATTCCTCCGTAACCCTTGCTCTTGAGTTGCGAGTGATCTAGCACTTCAACTTTAAGACCAGCCTTTGTAGCTTCGCTCTTGAGTTTCCGCGCGAATGAGTCGGGAGTGAGATGGCTTGGTGGAGTATTGATGAGATCTCGAGTCAAATGCACGTGATCTGCTATGACCTTGGCTCGATCAAGGAGTGGCTTCAAAGCCTTGTTCTTCGCCTTTGCCGTGAAGATCTCAATCTCCTGCAGCGGCTTCTTTCGATCTTTCAGAGTTGAACCGCGAAACTCATCAAAAGCATATGCGCCAAGAAGAGCGCCCTCTGCGATGGCGGCAAGATCTTCAAGCGAGTCGTAAGGCAGAGAGAAGGTGGCTGATGAGTGACCTTCGAGCGAGCGTGATGCAGCTCCTGCAGCGCGACGCAGTACTTCGGCGCTATATCGAGAAGTGCTCTTGTGTTCACCAAGTCCGGTCAAGATAAGCAGTCGGTACCCTTGCGCTGGAAGCTTGATCACTTCATCTGGCGCCCCAGTTGCTCCCATATCTTCGAGCGCGTCGAGCAACCCGGCTTTGTCAATCGCCATATCTCCCGATTCAATATGGAGACGAGTTGAACTCTTCTTGCTGGAAGAGGAGCTGATGCGACTCAGTCCAACGACAAGAATGTCAGACGAAACTTTCCGATCAGTCGCTTTTACGTGGGCCATTGCTTTCCTCTCAGAGCTTCTTATAGCTTCCAGTCTCCGGACGCAGACATCGGCTAGGTTATTGGAGTGAACCAAGAAGTGCCATCTGCGCCCACGCTGCTCACCTCGCCCCTCCATCAGTATCACCTTTCGGTCGGCGCGAAGATGGCCGATTTCGGTGGCTGGTTGATGCCGATCGAGTATCCCGGTGGCGGCGTGATCGCCGAACATAGAGCAGTGCGCGAAGGGGTAGGCATTTTTGATGTCTCACATCTCGGCAAGATCCTCGTTGAGGGCAAAGAAGCGCTGAGTTTCCTCAATTCCATTCTTACTAATGATTTGGCTCGGATCGCCGATGGTGGCGCGCAGTACACCTTGCTCTGCAATGAAAGAGGTGGGGTCATCGATGACCTGATCGCATATCGCATCAATGCGGAACGAATTTTCCTGATTCCCAATGCTGCTAATTGTGGTGAAGTCTTTTCAGTCCTCTCCCAGAGCGCTCCACCAACCATTACGGTGAAGAATCTCCATCGAGACTTTGCGGTGATCGCAGTACAAGGACCGAGAGCGCGCGATCTGCTGGAATCGATATCTATCTTTATACCCGGGTCTCTCCCTTACATGTCCTTTATCGAGATAGCCCCCTCGATAACTCTTTGTCGCACTGGATATACCGGGGAATTTGGATATGAGATCGTAGCTCCCAACGAAAACGGCATCTCGCTCGATATTTGGCAACGATTAGTTAATGCACTTAATGGTTTTGAAGGCCTCGTTGCAGGGTTGGGGGCTCGAGATACGTTACGGACTGAGATGGGCTACGCCCTTCATGGCCATGAGCTTTCTGTAGATATCAACCCAATAGAGGCAGGCGTGAGTTGGGCGGTGGGTTGGAAGAAGAATCATTTCCATGGACGCACAGCCTTGAATGAGATTCGAACGCAAGGTGCATCACGGCGTTCGGTGGCGCTCATTGCAAAGGATCGCACCATTCCCAGAGCAGGCATGAAAGTTAAGAGCGGCGAGAACGTGGTTGGGGAAGTGACGAGCGGAACATTTTCACCGAATTTGAAGGTTGGAATCGCGCTTGCCCTGGTCTCGCCTGCGATTGAGTTGGGGGACACCGTGGAAATAGATGTTCGCGGTAGAGCCGGTAGTTACGAGGTAGTCAAAGCGCCTTTCGTACCGTCGCGCGTTCGCTGACATCTACGAAGAATGCGCGACGTTCAGTGCGGCGCAATGCGTTGAGAATGGGAGCCCCAGTAATTCCAATCAGGATTGCAGTTAGGAGCGAACGAGGTATATCCCATGCCATCGCAGTAAGGAAATGAAAGGCAATAAAGCGCTCCAGATTCGATTGAATGGAGTCACCTGCGTTGAAAGAGAGCGAGGTGTCGGTTCCTAAGAGCCATGGCCACATCTGTAGATCCATCAAGAAACCGAATGTCATTCCGGATATGACAGCAACCACCATGAGCATGGAGATTTCAAGTCGACCACGGATCTTTCTCGGTAGCGATCCGGCGAAGAGACCAATCCATGAAGCTGCAATGATTTGAAATGGCAACCAAGGACCGATTCCACCAGTTATCAACGCGGAGAGAGTCATCCCGATCGAACCAAGTGCGAATCCAAAGGTAGGCCCGAAAACTCTTGCAGCCAGGATGATGAGGAACCACATTGGCTCGATTCCTACCGCACCAGCACCGATTTGACGAAGAGCCGCCGCTACAGCCGCGAGAACTGCGAGAAGCGCAATTGATTTGATGTCTACGACGCCCTTGTTGATCTCTATCGCCAGAATGAAGAGAGAAATAGGAACGAGGGTAAGGAATATCCAATAATTTTCTTGCGTCAGGATATAACCAAGGAGATTTTCCGGAATATAGAGCGGCCACGTGAAGGCAATGAGTGAGATCAACGAAGTCAATGCGATGCCAAACTTGGCGGTCCTTGAGAAATGCATGCGATGACGAGGAATCTGGTAACTAGTCATTGAGCGCCTCGACTACCTCCTTGACGGTGAGCCATTTCTGCGGCGCGAAAATCTTCGTCACTTGCGGAGCGAATGGAAGGCTTGCAGTAAGAACTTTCCGAACATCGTCATCGGCAACCAACTCACCATCAGCGAGAAAAAGAACTCGCTCGGTCAATTCCGCCACCAATTCCACATCATGAGTCGCGAGGAGAACCGCCTTTCCCTGCATAGCTCGTTCTTTAAGGATGGTGATGAGTCGGGCTTTACTGGAGTAATCCAAACCGCGTGTCGGTTCATCCAAAACCAAGATCGCAGGATCGGTTGCTAGGACGATGGCAAGCACAAGGGCCAAACGTTCACCCTCGGAGAGATCGCGCGGATGTGTCTGCGCGTCGACGTCAGGCAAGAAAGTTCGAAGCAATGAAAGTGTGCACCCCTTTTCGATATCTTGATCTCGATCTGCGAGTTCGCATTCCTCTAGAACGGTACGTCCATAAAGCAAGTCACTGGGCTCTTGCGGCACGAATCCGATCGCAGAGACCAATTGCATTGCGTCAAATTCGCGCGGATCTTGTTCATTGACTTTGATTGAACCCATCAGCGGAGAGAGAGTTCCCGTGATGGCTCGAAGTAAAGTTGATTTTCCGGAACCATTGCGGCCCATCAACGCAATGATCTCGCCGCCACGAATTCGAAGCGAGAGCTCTTCCACAACTCGTTTTTCCCCGTAACCGAGTGATACGCCTTCCAACTCCACAATGATCTTGCCAGTGACCATTCGATCATCATCTGTGATCGATTTTGATTTTCTTTCTAGCTGCTTCGAGATTTGAGAGAGAGTCCTTCGAGCATCGCGCACCGAAAGGGGCACCTCATTAAGGCGTAATGACTTTGCTAATTCAACGATCGGTGGAGCTATTTCTGATTGAATCATGACCTCTTCGGGAGAACCGATAAGCACTGAACCATCAGCAGATAAGTAGATGATTCTCTCTGCATAGTGGATGACACGTTCAAGACGATGTTCGGCGATCACGACTGTAATCCCGAGGTCGTGGACGATACGTTGCAAAATGGCGAGCACCTCTTCGGCTGCGATGGGGTCGAGTGCGCTCGTTGGTTCATCCAAGAGCAAGATCTTGGGATTCATCACAAGTGCACTCGCAATGGCAACCCTCTGTTGCTCGCCACCGGAGAGAGTCGCGATAGATCGACTCCGCAGGGGAGTAAGCGCTAGGAGATCAAGAACTTCCTCCACGCGTTTTCGCATATCGCTCTCGGGGATAGCCAAGGACTCCAGTGAGAAGGCGATCTCTTCTTCGACGATGTCGGTAACAAATCCATGAAGTGGATTTTGACCGACTATTCCGATCAAATGCGAAAGTTCACCGGGTCTTACAGAGCGCGTTGAGACTCCGTCAACTTGGATATCACCACTCAAGATGCCACCCGTGTGGTGAGGAACTAAGCCATTCATCAACTTAAGGACTGATGATTTGCCAATCCCAGTCGATCCAATGAGCAGCACAAACTCGCCTTCTCGCACTTCGAACGAAACCCCATCGAATACCGTGGTCTGCGAGTTGGGATAGATGAGAGAGACATTCTTGAAAGCGATCATGAAATTCCTCTTGGAAAAGGTTTATGAGAGAGGATCATCATTGCGGCAATAACCCCGGATGCGAGATGCGTGAGAGAAGAGTCTGAAAGCACATTTGCAGTTGCTGAAATGAGTGATGAGAGAATGAGTATCGAATCGTTAGCACGCCAGCGATCTCGTCGGTACCTGGTTCGACGAACCCGTTGACCGAATCCCCTAGATTCCATCGCTGCTGCCAGATCAAGACTTCTCTCCAAAGCATCTTCGAGAAGTGGCATCGCAATCTTGCGCCATTGTCGGAGACCGCCGATCTCCT